>ERZ1108167.333-NODE-333-length-34591-cov-111.920257_pt1 | contig 34591 bp, 32 predicted proteins | sample MGYA00403703_ERZ1108167 | MGnify/ENA primary metagenome ERZ1108167 (study PRJEB35170, sample SAMEA104062411) | human gut metagenome | biome: human gut; feature: human-associated habitat; material: faeces | place: Denmark | collected 2012-05-11 ...
CGAGCATTTCCACAAGCCCCTCGGAAGGGAGATTGTCGCGTACCGTCTTCTTGACCGCCTGCGACATAACGTTGTTTGAAACGAGTTTCGTATACACGGACTTCTGCATCATTATAAAACCGTTTTTGACGAGAAATTTGCGAAATCTGTTATACTCCGCTTTATTCTTATCCGTCAGCATCGGCAGGTCGAAAAATACCATAACTCTCATAAATCTAAGATCCATCGACAAACGTTATCCCCTCGGGGAAAAGCAATTCGCGATCCTCTCCGTTCAAACGGCAGATGACGCTGCGGACATAATTTCTTATCGCGATATCCAGCGTAGTATTTCTCCCGCCGGACAGCGCGCGGGCATTAAGCACTTCCGCCATTTCGCGTTTGAAATCGCATTCGCCTTCTTTGAGCATCATCATCTTTCTGTCTACCGTCACGCGAAGAGGTTCCATAAGGTCGCATGCAAGGTTAAAATCGTTATACTCGTTATGATGCCATATCCCAAGTTGCGTGAGATAGCCGCATGCGGCTATCTCACGATTGAATGCACTTAATATCACGGCATAGCCGTAATTGAGACAAGCGTTTTCAAAACTTTCGGTGCGGCGCGAATTCGTCTGCCCGAATATGCAATTGAAGTACACTTTCGCCGCATGCCCTTCCCTGTTCGTTACATCTCCGGGTTCAACGTCATCGACGTAACGCAGCAGCATATCGCTTTCGCCCGAGAACCCGAGGTCGGAAAGATGCTCGGCTTGAGAAATTATCTTTCGTTGCACGATCTCTTGCCAGACGTCGTCTTTTACGCTCTTATCCCAATTTATCTGCTCGGCAAGCCTGCCGGACGAATTGTGCGTGCCGTAATACGGCATGAGTTCGGATACGGGGTTGCATTTCTTGTCGCAAAAAATGACTTTTACGTTGTTTTCGACAAGTACCGCAAGCAGCGACGCGGTAAGAGATACCGCCGTGCTTTGCAATATGAGCGTGTTTATCTCGCTAATATGTATCTTCTTTTCCGTTTCTCCGCGTATCACAAGATAATTCAGACGATGTTCGAGCTTTACCCGGGATCTTATGTTTATTATGCGGAATCCCATGATCACAATTTACGGATAACGGTATGCAGCCCGCAAGGAGAAGAGTTTATAAATTCAAGCGACACATCCGTCACATCCTGACCGATACGCAATTTACCGGCATTTGCAGTAAGTCCGATACAGGTAAGATCAGAAGTGCCTTTACGACCGTTCAGAAATTTTGCTATCTCGGCGAGCGCTTTGATCTGCACACATACAGGACTTTTTGCAAAAACGCTTCGTTTTTCATTCAGATTTTTAAGAAAATTACGCACACCGCTCAAGCCCGTGTATACCGGGCGGGAAAGCTGCTCGATCATTTTATCGTACAGAGCAAGATCCGTTTCGGAATTTATCTTGATACCGTCGCTCTTTCTGCTCGCGTTTACCGTATATTCCGAACGATCACCGGACAAACGTTTACCGTTTATATCGTCAAGACACTTCAGCATAGCTTTGATATATTTGTCCGTTTCGCGATCAGTAAACCACTGCACGGCATGGCATATGGTTATTTGCTTTCCTGTGATGCCCGTTATCTCGATTGATGTACCGTTATATTTAAGACGCGAATTTTTTTTGAGTTTAGAAACATTGATGACCGGATCTTTAAGCCCTTTGGAAATAAAATATTCAAGCAATTTACCGGCATCATTACCTATTCTATACGACACGAGCGTAGGCACCGCTTCTATCGTTTTTATACGTCTGCCCTTTTTATCCGAAGATTCTACAACCGCAAAATATGCCGTGTTGAGGGACTTATATCCGCCATACTTGGACGTATCCGCCAAAGGCGCAGTCTCCTTTCTCGGGGCATTCACGCCCTTGTCCGTTTTGCCATAAACGGTCTCGTTATAAAACGCTCCTTTTTCGGTGTAACTGTATCTCGTTACGCACATGCTGGGTTTTGCCAACGTCTTTTCCACGACAGCCATGCTCTTGTCCTTATCCCAGGCTCCGTGGATAGTGTAAGTAAACAGCTTCTTTTCCGCATTGTTGCTTATAATCGGCTTGCCGCACTTTAAGTCGCGAAATAACGAACCGAAGCGGGCGTCGTACACGTTGCCGACGACGATATTAAGGTAAGCGTCGCGCGCATGGTGAAGATCGTTCGTATCGCGGCACTTGATAAAATCGTGATCTTTGCGGAAATCACTCACGTTACCGGCTTTGCTGTAATATACGACCTTTTTACCGTCCGTCTCGTATTTGCGCCTGAGCAGCTCTGCCACGGCTTTGCTCGCCTGTCCCGTAAACACTATCTGCCGCGCGGCAAAAGCTTCGAGTTCTTCATTTGTAAGCGGGGTGCGTCGCGTGAGCCGTTTATATTTCTTTTCGCTTATCAGACCTTTCTCTTTAAGAACTTCCCAATGTGCCACCGCTCTCGACGAACGGCAAAAATCCGGCACGGGATAGTCGTTCGTTTTTCTTCGGTTGAGTTCGCTCTTGACAAGGACTCTGTTGTCCCAACTGTCGTCTTTTGCCAAAGACTGCGGTATTATATGATCGATATCGTATTGATCGCTCATCAATGCGTCAAGTTCTATATTATCCCCCGAATACATGCATTTACCGAGCTGACGGAAATAGAGGTATAACCTGTCCTGCCGAAGTTCGACATCGTTTTTTGCGCCCAGCCGTGCTTTAAGATCGTCTGTCCCGTCGCACTGTTTATATAACTCTTCGAGCTCTTCCTTGCGACTTTCCTGCTTTTTACCCTTTTTCTCTTTATCGTCATACCGAGTGACCTCGACGAACACCTTGTCCGGTTTTCTTCCGAGAGCCTCCACATACTCGTCGCACATGCGGAGAGCCTGCCAGATGCCGCGGCGCACCGCCGGGGAAACGTAAAGCTCTTCGACGTCTTTATACGTCACATCGGGAGACGCCGTCCCGTTCATTTCGTCTATGCTTTCACGGAAGCTATATTCTTCCGACCATAAAAGCTCGTTGAGATTTTTATTCGTCTTATACAGTTCGCCGAGAACGGTGTATACTTCGCCCGTATTCTCGTCTACGCCGCCGGGCAGTTCGCATAAAAACTCTCTCGAAAGTTTGCCGAAATCTTTGAATACAAGGCCTTTGAGCGCCCTGATGTTTTTCATGACTTCGGGGATATCGCCGTACTTTTCTTCGATAAGTTCCCTGACGTTTTCCTTATCCGTATTGAGAGTATGCCAAAGAACGATATCTTCACAAAGCTGCTCGTTTTTATCCGCGAGGTCTCCGAGAATATTTTTCAACGTAAAATACGTGCTCATCGAAGCTTTAAAGTCATCCGCGCCGAGCTTGACATCGGTATCTTTCTTTTCTTTTTCGGATATCTGCCCTATTTTTACAAGATAATCTTTGATATTATTTTTGGATACAGACTTTCTCGTCATATACAGCTCGTCGAAAATGCGCTGCTTCAATGCTACGGAAACGGGCTCGCCGTCTATCTGCAATTTATTGAGCTGATCGAGGACGATGAATTTTTGATATAAGATCGAACATTTGGGCAGAACGTCGCAGCCGTGAAGGTACGAACACTTATTCGTCATACGGCGCATGAACTTTTCGTTGCTCTTTTTCTTATCTACTTTTTCGTCAAAATTCCACGGTGTGATCCTGCCGGCGGCACGACGCACCATCCAGCTGTTCCCGCCCTTATCTTCATGATAAGTGTTGAGCGGTCCCACATAATACGGGATACGGAACCGAAGCAATGAAAGTATTTTTTCGGAAAGCGTACAGCCTTCGCTCACTTCGCGGAATTCGGGGAAATCCTTCTCCGCATTTTCGAGTATCTTCTTCAGCTCCTGTTCGTTCACCTGATAAGGGAACGTGCCGTTATCCGCGTTGAGGATCCTCGGCATGAACGTTTCGTTCTCGATATCACCGAGTATCTCATCCGCGAGCGCGTCGTTATCCAGTTCGCCGCGATGATCGGTAAGCATCTTTTTGACAAAATCATAAAAATCCTTCACTTTCACGCAGCGTTTGCATGCGATCTTTTTGCCGTTTGTTTTTGTATACCCGACATAGGAAGCATAATTCGCCGGCTGTTTCTTTCCTTCTTTATCTTCCGACTTGTTCTCCTTTTCCCCGTCGGAGCGCACTACGTATCGGAACATTGCGTGACGTAATTCCTTATGATCGCGCAGCAATTCTTTAAGTTTTTTGAGATCCGCTTTATGTTTTTCGTACATATCGACGAGCGCATCGGAAATATACTCATACCCGCCGAGCACGCTTTCGAACGTTAAGTTATCGTATATCTTTTTGAGCGAAACAAGCGCTTCTGCTTCGTCATCCGAAAAATCCTGCAAAAGCGTCTCGAAAGCGCCGTCGTCGAGAGATTTGAACGTTACGGACTTCTCTCCTTCGACCGGATCTCTGCCGAAGATTTTTGACAGTACGACTTTTCCTCCGAGCAGAAGTTTTATCGCCGATTTCATTTCGGCAGACATCTTACCGAAAAGTTCTTCGCATTCTTTATTCCGCGCATTGATACCGCGCTTTTCCGTAGCGATCTTTTTGAACTCTTTGAGTTTGCTTTCATCGAAGTATACCGCACTTTCGTTCCCGAGCACATCAAATTGATTATTCAGATCTCCGAATAATCTGCTTACATCGCGCACATCCGAAAGGCTCTGCCCCTCGTAAAGAAAATTCCCTCGATACTTCAGGATATGATGGATCGCTATGTAATACAGCCTTATATCTTTTTTCGCTTCGCCGCGTATGAGCGCACGGCGCAAGTGATATATCGTCTTATAGTTATTATAAAAATCCGCATCGTTATAATCGTCGTCGGCAAAGATAACGTACTTACTGTCCGTGCCGCGCTTATCCTCAATGAGATACGGACTGTTATTGAGCCGTACAAAGAAGGTATCGTCTTTCTTAGCCATGAGCGGCGCAAAAAGCTCCTGGAGCAACGCGATACGTTGCCGACGACGCATAAGCCTCCGCCTCGCCGCCCGTTTCATACGTCTGTCGCTCGCAGGCATAGCCTCATCGAAAAGGCGTACAGCCCAAAGATCCTTACCCTTCGCGCGCAACAGATTATAATTTTCATCCGTGCAAGCGATACCGACGGAATTCGTGCCTATATCGAGACCGATATAAAACTTCCCCATTTTTCCTCCTTAGCTATTGACAAATGTCAAAAAGTGTGATAATATAAGACTACAGAATAATAAGACGAGTTCAAATAAAAATTTATTCTGATCACTTATCGCATTTGCGGTGAAATAAACTCCCGAACAAGCGGGAGTTTATTTTTTGTTCCGCGAGTATCGGTATCATTATAACACGATACATCGCGACTTTCAATAGATTTCGGAAAAATTTTACAATAAATTCACAATTACATTACTCTTTCTCGCATATCGCGTCGGCGAGGCGAAGACCGTCGCAGGCGCTAGAAGTTATGCCGCCGCTGTAGCCCGCGCCTTCGCCGCAGGGGTAGACGTTGTCCGTGCCGAGGGCGGTAAAGGCATCCGAACGCAGGATGCGCACGGGCGAGGAAAAGCGGGTCTCGGGCGCGGTAAGGAGCGCGTCGGGGTCGGCAAAGCACTTTATGCGCCGCGAGATATCCCGCACGCCCGCTTGCAGCGAGCGCACGACATAGGGCGGCAGGAGCCGACCGAATGGCGTCATCTTCACGCCGAGGGCGTATGTAGGCATGGCTTTCATACCGCCGTCTCCCCTTTTCACGCCCGCGTATTCGGGCAGCGCGGGAAGCTCGCGCGGCAGGATAACGCCGGTACGGGTAAGCGAAAACGGATCCGAAAGGAAGTCCCCGACGGTCATCGCGGGAGCGAGATACCCGCCCGTGAGCGCGTATGCCGCGCGCTCTATCGCACGCTGGTACTCGATGCCCGCGAGCGGATGGTCGGAAACAAAGTCCTCCTTCCTCACCTGCGCGAGAAGAGCGGCATTGGCGTTCGTACCTCCGCGGTCGCGCAGGCTCATGCCGTTGGTGACCACAGTACCGCGTTCGCTCGCCGCGGGCATGACGTACCCGCCCGGGCACATGCAAAACGTGAACACCTTGCGCTCGCCCGCGTCAGACACCGCTTTGTAATCGGCGGGCGGCAACGCCCCCGCGAACGCGCCGTACTGCGCTTCGCCGATATCTCGCTGCAGATGTTCTATACGCACTCCCACGGCAAACTCGCGGCTCTCCATAGCGTAGCCGCGGCGCAGCAGCATGGCGAACGTATCCCTCGCCGAATGCCCCACCGCGAGCACGATATCGTCGAACGTCTGCTCGTAAGACCTGCCGCCCGCGAGGTCTTCAAGCACCGCGGCGACTTCCTTCCCGGCTCTGCGGATATCCGCGAGCCGCGTGCGGAAGCGCACTTCGCCGCCCGAGGATATTATATACCGCCGCATGTTTTTGACTACGTCCCGCAATATATCGCTGCCTATATGCGGCTTGCTAAGATACAATGTATCCGCGGGCGCGCCGAAGCGCACGAAGGTGCGGTACACCTCCGCGACGTACCCGCTGTGCGTATTCGTGTTCAGTTTTCCGTCCGAAAACGTGCCCGCGCCGCCCTCTCCGAACTGCACGTTGGAGTCCTCGTTGAGCTCTCCGCCGCGGCAGAACGCGCCTACGTCCGCCGCCCTGCCGTCCACATCGCCGCCGCGTTCGACGACGACGGGCCTCAAACCTCTGTCCGCCAGCCGCACCGCGCAGAACAGCCCCGCGGGACCGCTGCCGACCACGAGCACCCGTCTGTCGCTCCTCGCGCGCTCGGGCTTCGGCTCTTCGGGCGGCAGCGAATCGCCGTACTCGAACGTCACGAGCACGCGCACGTCGCGTTTCTTCCGCGCGTCCACCGACTTTTTGAGCAGTCTGAAATGCGCGGGCTTGCCGCAGAGATCGCGCTCGGCGATGCGGTACGCCTCGCTTTCGTCGTAAGGCGGGCGCAAAGACACCGTGGCTTTGCGTATCATAACAACGTCTCCCCCGTTATGCTCTCGGCAACACGAAGAGCGCTCGCCCACGCCCAATGCAGGTTGTACCCGCCGCATTCGCCGTCTACGTCCAATATCTCGCCCGCGAAATACAGACCGCGCTCAAGCCTGCTTTCGAGAGAACGCGTGACCTCGCCGAGAGGTACTCCTCCCCGCGTGACCTGCGCGCCGTCGAACCCCGCGGTGCCGCTCACGGGCAGAGCGAAATGCTTTACGGTATGCGCTATATCCGCCGCTCCGCCATGCGTTCTGCGTATGACCGCGCGCCCGAGCATGTTGTTGAGCGTTATCGCGAGCAGCTCGCTGCGCTCGATACCGAGAGCCTGTTTGCGGCGCACGTCTGCGGCGATCTCTTCCTCGCTCACTCCGGGAAGGAATTCCAACTCGAGCGTACAGCCGCGTTTCCCTGTCACGAACGGCGAGACGTAGAACACCGCGCTGCCGCCTACCGCTCCGTCGCCGAATATGACTTCGCCTTCGGCTTCGGCTATATATTCTCCTCCGCAAAGCACGCGCGCGATACAGTCGGCGCGCACCCCGCGCAACGTTTTTATATCCGGACTGTCCGTTTTCAGCTGCACGAGCGAAGGGTGCAGCTCCGTCACCGTATGCCCGAAAGCACGCGCGAGGGCGTAAGCGCTGCCGTCGGTGCCGAAACCGCGTCCCGTCATGCCGCCCGTACAAAGAACAACGCGCTTGCCGCGCAGTTCGCCTTTATCCGTGCTCACGATAAATCCGCGCTTTATACCCGTAACGCGCGTGCCCGTGAGTACGTCCGCGCATGCCGAGGCTTTGCGGCGCAAGCAGTCCGTGAGCGACGACGCCTGCCTTCCCGCAGGGTATATGCGCCCGCGCGCGTCGGCGGTAAGCAGTCCGTCGAACATTTTGAGGACGCGGGTACGGTCGTCGCCGAGCACGTCCGCGATAGCCCCGCGGTCGCCGAAATACTTTTCCGCGCACACGCCCATGTTGGACAGATTGCCCTGTCCTCCGCCCGTAGCGGACAGCTTTTTGCCTACCCGTTCGCCGCGCTCGACTACCGCCGCGCTCACTCTACCGCCGAGAGCCGCGGCAAGATAAAGCCCCGCCGCGCCCCCGCCTATGATGATGACGTCGTAAGTTTTCATGGATATATTATAACATCCCCGGCGCAAAAACGCAAGGGCATTTTCCTTGCGCGGCGTTTGACCGCAAAAGCGCGAAAGCAAAATTGCTTTCAGCTTTTGCTGACGCCGCGCTTCGGTTTGACGCAGTCCGCACCGTCTTTTTCGTTATAAACCGCGTTTTCGGGTCGCCATAGGGTCACCTTATGGCGACCATTTCCGCGTCCGCTCATTCCGAAAACGCGATTTCTACCTGAAAAATCCGATGCGTCCGCTGCGACTTCCGTTAAACGGGACATATGCGCATAGGAACTTAGCTTGAAGTGCCGCGCGACGTCGCCGACGTGCGCATCCACTTTTTGCGGAAAGCTGAAAGAGTTTCTATTACAGAATTCACAGAAAGTTCATCGTATTTTCAAGGTTAGGAGCGCATTTTCCGAAGCGGGCGAAGCGATAGCGGTCGCCGCAGGGATTCCCCGCGGCGACTCGGAAATGTGGTCCTAGCGGACGGCAACCGACAGACTTTCGACGGAAAACACTCGTTTCGTACAGCATTAGCTCGGTCAGCTGCGGTGCCGAACGCCCGAAAAGACGATAGGACTTTCGTCTGACCGAAGCGCATGCCTTGCATGCGCAAGGGGGCGAACTTTCGTCTGTTATGACGAAAAATATTTCAAACTATTTTCAAGAGAAATCCGTTTGAAAATCGAAAATTTTTCGGAATAAGGGCCTCGGATATTTGATATTTTTTCCGTGTTTTGCTATAATATGTCGGAACGGTAAGTTGAGCGAAGCCCCGTTCGATATTCCCTTTATTCGCAAATCTATTTATTTCGGAGGAAATAAACATGTTCAAGAACGAGTATATCGCGTCTGTGTACGAAACGGTATGCAAAAGAAACCCCAACGAGCCCGAATTCCAGCAGGCTGTGAGAGAGGTGCTTGAGTCTCTCGAGCCGGTCGCGGCAAAGCGCCCCGACCTCGTGGAAGCAGGCGTATTCGACAGGATCGTCGAGCCCGAGAGATTTATCCAGTTCAGAGTAAGCTGGGTGGACGATAAAGGCAAGGTGCAGGTCAACCGCGGATTCAGAGTACAGTTCAACTCCGCGATCGGACCTTACAAGGGCGGTCTCAGATTCCACCCGTCCGTGACGGCTTCCGTCATCAAGTTCCTCGGTTTCGAGCAGATATTCAAAAACAGCCTCACCACCCTTCCCATGGGCGGCGGCAAGGGCGGCAGCGACTTCGACCCCAAGGGCAAGAGCGATAACGAGATCATGCGCTTCTGCCAGGCGTTCATGACCGAGCTCTCCAAGCACATCGGCGCGGACACCGACGTGCCCGCGGGCGACATCGGCGTAGGCGCGCGCGAGATCGGTTTCATGTTCGGTCAGTACAAGAGACTGCGCAACGAATTCACCGGCGTGCTCACGGGCAAAGGTCTTTCCTACGGCGGCTCGCTCGCGAGAACGGAAGCTACCGGCTACGGCCTCTGCTACTTCATGCAGGAAATGCTCAAGAGCGCGGGCACCGACTTCAAGGGTAAGACTGTCGTCATCTCCGGTTCCGGCAACGTCGCGATCTACGCTACGGAAAAGGCTCAGCAGCTCGGCGCGAAAGTCGTCGCTCTTTCCGACTCCAACGGCTATGTGTACGATAAGAACGGCATCGACCTCGCCGTCGTAAAGCAGATAAAGGAAGTGGAGAGAAAGCGCATCAAGGAGTATGCCGAGAGAGTAAAGGGCGCCGAGTATCACGAGGGCTGCCACGGCATATGGTCCATCAAGTGCGACATCGCTCTCCCCTGCGCTACGCAGAACGAGCTGGATGAAGAGAGCGCGAAGCTGCTCGTCAAGAACGGCTGCAAATACGTCGCAGAGGGCGCGAACATGCCTTCCACCCCCGAAGCTATCGAGACCTTCCAGAAGGCGGGCATCGCCTTCGGTCCCGCGAAAGCGGCAAACGCCGGCGGCGTCGCGACCAGCGGTCTCGAGATGTGCCAGAACTCCGCGCGTCTGTCCTGGACGTTCGAAGAAGTGGACAAGAAGCTCCACGACATCATGAAGAGCATTTACAAAGCGGCTTACGACGCTTCCGCGGAGTACGGTCAGCCCGGTAACCTCGTCATGGGCGCCAACATCGCAGGCTTCCTCAAAGTGGCAGACGCGATGAAGTGGCAGGGCGTGGCGTACTGATATTAAGGAAAATACGAAGAAGAGACCTCCGAAAGAGGTCTCTTTTCTTTTTACCGTCACTTCAAGCGAGGCGGCATAAAATACTGAGCAGTGTACGGAAGTCGATCGCGGCATGAGCCGAAAAGGTTGACAAACGCTCGCGGGCGTGATATAATCCTTTCACATACGGGGATGTTCGGTTTCGACGGGTAGCCGAACTCGCGATATAAGCATGCGGAAGGGCAGCGGCTTCCTTAAAACGCGAAAAGCAATAAATGCTAAAAACAACAACTCCAGAGTAAGCGCTCCCGCCTTCGGCGGCGCTCTTGCTTGCGCAGCATAACGTCTGCGCCGTCGCTGCGGGAGGTCACCGACCCGCAGTCGGCGTCAACAGGTGAAAACTTTTGCGGCAAACGGGCATAGCCGCGATCGTACTCATGCCCTCGCGACCGGCAGTTCGTTCGCTTCCCTGCCGTGAGTTAAACCTTTAAGCGAAATAAGCATGTAGAAGGTCCCGGGGGACTCTATTCGGACAGGGGTTCAACTCCCCTCATCTCCACCAAACGGGAACTATCCGAACACCACTATTACAGAACAGTGGGTTCGGGTAGTTTTTTTGTTGAATACTTAAAGAAACAGGCTCTCCGTTTATAACACGGAAAGCCTGTTTCCATCTATTAACAGCAGTTTGCTGCATTTAAACATTTAAAATATTTCTATACTATATTAAATTATCTAATTTTTACTACGAACGGGTTACTATATGCCATGCACTGGTTTCCATTTTTTATAATAAAGCATTGAATATAATGTGTACCACTATAAGATGTTTCTTCTTTTTTGCCACATAATATTCCGCCTCGATAAAGTTCTGCATTCTCAAACCTATCACCTCTTAATCCATTGGCCGCACGCGCTTCTTCCCCCGTGTTTGTAATTTGCCACTTTACTGTATAAGGAGGATGCAATCTATGAATGGGGAAAAATTGCAATTTAGCGCCTTTGGGCAAAACAGTTCCGCTGGTAAAATCTTTATAGGAGTGCCCATTATCAAAACTAACTTTCCCTTGAATTCCCACACTAACTTTACGAGGTAATACCCAAGGTGGAGATTTTCTATAGGATAATTTTTCTAATACTTTTAATGAAGATGGCTTTTCATAACCTTCACCAATAAGAGATAACCTTTTTTCGAGAAGAAACTCAGCTGAATATCTCTGCATCATCCTATCAACAGGTTTTTGGGAAAACAATTCTTTAAAAGCCTTATCCAACGCGGTATATGTACTGATTTCTTCAAGATTTGTAAAGTCAATATACGCTTGTTTTACCCAATCAAAAAATTCGGTTGCTTTTTGCGGAGTTTCATTCCATTTATCGGCAAAGTTTTCTACACTCATTACTGGGTTGCTTATTCTGTATTTGCCATCTGCACTTTGTTCAATATGCGATTCCATGTTGACCAAAGCCTTACAGATAAATTCAAACAGTTTATCTTCACCTTTATAGCATTTCGCCATTAAAGTTGTGATAATCATCGAAATGGGCTTTAATTCATCATTGCGGGTAGAAAAATAAACATCGCGGTGCCGCTTTAATAATTGAATTGCTCTTTGTAAGATGGTCTTTTTCGGATATTCGGGGACTCGTTCAACACTGTCTCTTAAAATTTTACTGCTAGCTGTCTGCATCCTTTCCTTGAACCATTCTGCATATCCACGCGGATTAGTAGGAATATATTTATATTTTAGCGTCTCTTTATCCTTATCCGTCGCCAATAAAGCCAAATCCTTCCTTACGGACATACTGCTGTATGCTTCATTTAATCGACTATCCATTCTATAGTACTCTTCACGGAATGGTATTGAGGGAAGAATGTCCATATGAAAATTTAATGTATCACAATATTGAAGAGTCCAACAGCGACGTCCTTCCGGTTGTAGCATTTTCCTATAACGCTCATTTTCTCGAATGCGATTTCCAACACTAGCCTTGACATAAGCAGGTTTTAAACCGCTAACATTTTTTCTGAATTCACAAACCAAGTCAATATCATAATCGTTCTCATCGATTGGCTTAATTGCGGTGCCGTACATCATACTTCCTTGGGGGAAAATATGAACATCATGCAGGGAAATATCGGCATCATTCTGATTTAACCAATCAGCAACTCCATTATATGCTCTTTTAATTGCGCCCTCTTGACTATCGGTAATATCGATCTCATCTGCGAGTTCGCTCAACAACTTATTTAAATCCATAGTTTCCTCCTATTGCCAAAGCTCTCGAATAAATGCCTTGCCTAAAGTCGTATGTAACAAGGTTTGGATCATAGTTAGGATTATAGGCTTGCCCAATTCCTATGGCAAACGCTATTGGTATCGCCGCGAATAGATGAATTGTTTTTATACCTTTTGACGCCAAAGATGATTTTACTTTTCTGTATTCCGTTATAAATTCGTTCAATTGACTTTTGGCTCTTAAAAAATCATCAAACGGTTCCTTGATAGACATTTCTATCAAAGGAATTTTCTTTCCAATGGCGTCCATAACATTTTTTTTATTGACTTGTCCACTAAATGACATCAATAATGCGACTTCCTCACCGAGAAACCCATCTGGAGACTGAGTAACTTTAATATCCAATTTTTCACCGTCTTCTTCCCATTCGAAAGATGACGGTACTTTTTTTAGTTGAAAAATATTTATATTAGGTCTATTCGCAAAAAGATTACCTAATAAAACCAATAAAGGAATCGGAGCTAAAGCATAAAGATCAACGGCATATCCATCTTCTAGAAAAGCAAGTACCCGTTTGTTAAATTCAGCAACCAAAGATTTCTGCGCATATAACCAAAACTCTTTCGACTCAGGTTGCATTGGAGAATTTTTTATTGATAAGTCGACTCTACTTGGAACAATACGGTTTAATGTCCATTGTTTTCCTTGCATATTCGCACTATATGTAACAATAAGGACGTTTTTATTTTTTTCAAGATTTAAGAAAAGATTTATCTCATCGAGTCGATCAGATATTGTTTTTAGTTGTAGTTCTTGGCTTTTAAGAATTATTTTTTCGCCTAAAGAGACATGACGCTTTAACACATTGTATATTGTAAGAGCAATTTGACCATAAAACCACTTTATATAATCTTTCGCATCTTTTGCTTTTGTCACATAATGTTCATCTACGAAACCTATAATATCTATATCTAAAGAAGCATTTGTAACACACAAATCAATAAACTGATCGAAGATGTCATCTTCTTTTATATCTTCTATAAAACAGTATCGTTCATCCTGAGTCGCGGCGAAAAACAAATTTTTGTCGATCTCGTCATATATTTCATTAAAAATTTGGCTGTCATGAAAAAATTTTTTTAGTGCATTATACATTTTTGTTGCACCCGATTTCGCAATGCCAAGTAAATCCATTTAATAAACTCCTATGAGATTATCATACAAAATATTGTATTTATCTATCTAATTATAACACAATATGTAGAATAATGCAATCTGTTTTGCAGATGAATATAAAATGTTTCCTCTCCGAATTTTTTGCCCTTCGTTGTGGCTATCGTAGCACAGTTCTCGCGGAAGTCAACGGGAAAAATTATCGCTGAAAAATAGAATAGCCCTATACACGGAAAGCCGGGTAGGTCAAATTGACCTGCTCGGCTTTTTTTGCGTTTTCGGCAGATTTTCCGTGACTTCCAAGCAATAATTTTGTCCTTTGTCGTTGACTTCCGATTTACCTCTTTTGAATGAACGAGAGCATCTCTCGCCCGGTGCTTACTTCGCCCCTGCCGAAAGGCAAAATAAAAATTCGGAGGTAAAACTCTATGAAAAACAAAGTTTCCGATTTCACCGAGTTCAGAGCGTATTATCTCTCTGAATTTGAACTGTACGATGGCGAAGCGTTCATCACCTTCAATATCGTTGGCATCGACCTTGACCGAAATGAAGTACAGGTCGCCGTGTCTGACAGAGGTAAAATCAGCGTTGTAACGTATGACCTCATGACGGACAAAAACGGCAGGCTTTACTTCGAGTACGGCGTCATGTTCGAGCGCGTGTATCCGGATGAGTTCGAGGAGGCTGCATGATGAAACTTACTCTTTCCAACATCAAGGAACTCAAACGCAAGTCGGACAGTCCGTTGACGCGCCTCGTGTGCAACTATGTCATTGACCGCTGGGACGATTACGACGATAAAAAGCATATCTTCACGGACGTACTGCACTATGGCTGTCAGTCGGGCGTCGTGGGCGAACTCATCTACTATTCGGACACGGTGCGCTTCTACAAGCAATACCGCCAAGAGATCAACGAGATGCTTTACAACATCATGAACGAAACGGGGCTTTACGCACCTTCCGAACTCTTCGGCGATAAGTGGGACAAGGAAGATCCCCTCGCACAGGACAACTACAATCAGAATCTGCTGGCGTGGTTCGGCTTTGAAGAAACACTCCGAAACATCGGCTACAACTTTGAAACATTAGAAAATTGCATTTAAGGAGAATACGAAAATGACTGACAAGAACATTGCAAAGAAAGAAAAGGCTATCGAATTACTCAAACAGATGGATATCTATGCCCCGTACATCAAGGGCTTCCGTGAGAAAGGCATGGTCTGCTTCTTTGAGCGCTTCGGCGGGTATTGGGCGGATCAGGAACCCGAACTCTACGAAAAGATGAAGGCGCTTGAAAAGAAGTACAACTGCCTCGTATATGCCATCACGCACGAATATACCGAATTCGGCGAGTGCTATTCCTTCCTCATCGTAACGGACTATCCCGAAGAGTGGACAACGCTCATTCACAGCAAAGGCAATACGCATACCGCCTTTGCTTACGTCTGGAACAAAGATGATGACTGGTGCAGCGAGTTCGGCAGCGTTACCGTGCAAAGTTTCGGCGGCGGTATCGGAAGAATTGCGTAAAAAGGAGGCTATACAATGAACGATTACGCTTACAAAACAACGGCACACATTAATTCCTTGAAAGGAGAGATGGACGAGATCACCGTACTTGAAAAGGTCGGCGAGAATGATTATATCGTGGACTACAAGGGCGTGAAGTGTCACGCTCTTTTTAATTGGTTCAACGGAACGTACTACGCAGACGACGTTTACGGGATCGTCAAGGAGGATGAAAACAATGGCTAAAATCGAAGAACTCAAAAAGTACCTTACCCATGAATTTTCGTCGGGTAGCTACACCGGCGAAGATTACAGGACGTTTCAGACGAAGTATTTGAATTATCTTCGCGCCGTCTGCAAGGAAAACCATTGGCAGCTCGTCAACGTGGGGAAAAATCACTACTGCTTTTCGGCGTTCATTAAAAGCGCGGAAAACAAGTGTATCTACATTTCCATCTCGGACGTGCGCTATTTCACCAACGAATGGTACGGGCATATCCTCATCCGTACCGCGAAGGACGAACAGGACTACCGCGGCGGATTCAACCACTATACGACGCTGGAAGCCCTGCCCACAAAAGCCGCCGAGCTTTTGGACGATCTACCCTTTTGAGGAGGCGCGATATGCAATCTATCATTGAACTGCTTTATAAAGGCGATATCCGCGGCGTGAGCTTAAAACTTCCCGCGGATAGACGGGACAAAGAACTTTCTTATTACGACAAAATAAAGTCGCTCATGACGGGCGAAAACGCAAAGCTCTTTGACGAATACGCGGATACCGTTGCGCTCAACTATGAATTTCTCATCGAGCAGGCGTATGCGCTTGCCTTCAAAACGGGCTTTCTGCTCGGCTTGGAGATGGCAGACACGGAGGAAATATGAAACTCAACTTACAAGCAACGACAAAAGAAGAACAAAAGGTCAAAGCATACTTGGAGGCGAACGCCTCCGAGGTGCTTGCCGAAAAAATCAATAACGGCGTGCGCATCCAAAAGGACGGCAAAACGCTCCTGAGCAAAAAGACGCTGGCGGGCTTTATGAAGTTTGCCTGCGACGAGGCGAAAAAGCAAGCGGAGAAAGGCGCGTCGTCCGCCTGTATCAACGATGATACCGTGTACGGCTGGGCGGTGCATTATTTCGAGGAGGACAGCATTGAAGGCACGCTTTACAACGAAGACGGGACGGAATATAAGGCACCCATGCCCAAAGTTACGGCAAAGGCGCCGACGGTGAAAGCCGCTCCGCTCAAGCCGCAGCCGAAGCCGCAGATGTCCATGTTCGACCTGTTGGGCGCAAAACCCGAAGAGCCTGCCACCGAAGAACCGGACGACGAGCCGACCGACGAGGACTATGCCGAAGCCGCAAAGCAAATCACCAAGGAAGAAACAGTGAAACCGCCCCAACGGACGGTCTCTCCCATGTACCGAAAATATCTGGACGTGCAGGAAAAATACCCGCACGCCGTTGTCGCCATGCGCTTGGGCGACTTCTATGAGGTGTTCGGCAAGAATGCAGAGGTGCTTGCAGACGAACTGCATCTCACCCTTACGGGACGGGACTGCGGACTTGAAAGCCGTGTGCCGATGATAGGCTTCCCGTACCACGCTTCGGATGTGTACTTCGGCAAAATCCTGAGCAACGGGCATACGCTCGTTGTCATTGAAAATAACGATGAGGTACGCGAACTGCCTGCCGAACAAAACGTCGATTTGGAAACGGGCGAGATACTCTCCGAAGAAGAGATGCGTGAATTTGACGGCGACATGGAAGAACCCGACCTTGCGGACGACGAACCGGATATTTCCGCATTCGATACGGAAGCGCTCGCCGTTCTGGATGAAATGTTCGGCAATGAAATTACATTGAGGTGAAAACCATGACAGAGAAAGACATCAGACCTATTCCAAAATATATCCTGCGCATGATAGAGCGCGAAGATAAGAAAGAATATCCGCTGCCCTCGAAGCAGCTCCGCTTTTACGCCTATCTTACGAAGTACCGCGGCGAACTTGTCAAAGTGACCGTCGCCGTCAAACACTACCGTAAAAAGCTGTATTGCAAAGCCATCGCATGGCACGGCGTTCATTCGCCCGTATGCTTTGTAAAAGACCTCGAATATTGCTACTGCGGCAGCATGGGTTTCCGTGTCGGCTGGTACGACGAAGGTATCCAAAAAGAACGGCGTTGGTACGAGCGCGGCGTTTGCTGGGCGAAAGACCGCTATTACGATCCGTGGGCGGTACTCGTCAATCCCTCTTTCGTAGAGAAATTCCCCGAATATAAGTACAGCGCGTATCGGCTTTATCACGGAGACAAGCTGCTCAAATACCTGCGCCTCTATGAACTGTATCCGCAGTTGGAAATGCTCATGAAGTCCGGACTCGGAATGTATTACGATAGTATCACCATCTTGAAGCGTATCGGAACGGACAAGGCGTTCTGTAAATGGCTCATCCGCAACAAGCAGGAGATGACGGCATCGCCGTTCCCTTTCTACATAGAAACGGTCATGCAGGCGTATCAGACGGGACAGCCCTGCAAGGAAATACAGGCTTTTCTTTCAAGGAAGAAGTGCTTTGAACGGGAGATGGACTATAAGCCCATCCGCAGGCTGTTCCGCGGGCAAAAGCTCAAAGAGTTCTTCCGCTATATCGACGAGCAGAAGATCACACCGAGGTTGTACCTTGACTATCTCAAAGCCTGCGAGCATTTACAGCTGGATATGTCCCTGCCGCAAAACAGGTTTCCGCACGACTTCATGCGCTGGCACGATATCCGCATCGACCAATACGCGACGACACAGGCAAAAGCGAGCGAGGAAGCAAACCGTAACTTAAAAAAGGCATTCGGCGAAGTCGCGCAAAAGTATTCTGCCTTGCAGCACGATAAGCGCAGCGCGTTCATCTGCATTATCGCAAAGACGCCCGCCGACCTTGTGCGCGAGGGAGAGTTTTTGCACCACTGCGTGGGGCATATGAATTACGACCAAAAGATGATCCGCGAAGATTCGCTTATCTTCTTTGTGCGCTTGAAAGCGCAGCCGGATACACCGCTCGTCACCGTGGAATATTCCCTGCACACGCACAAAATTTTACAGTGCTACGGCGAACACGACCACAAACCGAGCGACGATATCCTGCATTACGTCAACAAAGTCTGGCTGCCGTATGCCAACCGCACCATCAAAAAACTTGCCGCGTAACAGGAGGAAATCATGAAAAACTATCTTGACGAAATCTATACCGTATCGGAGTTCAAACGCGATAATCCCGCGCTTGCAGAGCAGGCGGAACGGGCATTGCAATACCTCAAAGGCTATTGCCAAAACAGTGATGATGTGACGTATGTCATCATTGAAGTCGAAGGCTACAAATGCGTTGCTTATCTTACAGACGAGTTCAGCCCGTATTTGCTGGCAGAAATGATAGCGCCCTTTGACAAAGAGCGTATCTATCCGTTGCAAGAGCTGGTAACGCAGTATGCTTTCAAACGATATTAAAAACAGGAGGAAACAACTATGGCAAACTATTTCAGGATCACCGCTTACCATCCCGCAAAAAACATCTGCGCCATCTTCGACAGCAACGGACGCTTTGAAAAGCTCTGGCAGTTCAGCTCGTATCTCGTCCAAAAAGGCTTCAAGATCGTCGAAGTCGGCGCGGACGATAAATTCCTTGACGGAAATATCCCGAAGGCTCCTGCGGGCGAGCAGCTCGTCTTACGCGCCTGCGCAAAGGGACAGCCCGTCATCAATGGCAATTCCGTTGAGGTGAGCGGCAAACATTATACGCCGGACAGCGAAGCGTGACGGCACCATAGCCGAATACACATCAAAAGAGGGAGTTTTTCTCCCTCTTTTCGCATGAGAGAAAAACTTGCGGTCGAGTTTGGGTAAATTTGTGATTTATTTGGGAGAGTGGCTACAGGGCGTGTGCTTGTCTTGATACAAGCGCGGCGCTTCGCGCCGCGGACAAGCACACGCCCTGCACCGAACCCGACTGAAATACGGAAAAGCGGAACCGTTCGGAGCGCGGCATCGCCGCGAACCTGCTTGGCGATTGCCGCGCGCATACCGAAACGGGCATTTTCCGTTTTTGAGCCGTATTTGCACATTCGCAGTTCAGTTTGCCTTCGGCATTTGGCTTATCACCGCTTTGCTTACGGCGCCGACGAGTACGCCTTCATCCCAGCATAGGAAGTCATCGTACAAGAGCAGTTTCTTATCTTCCAGCCCGAACGGGCATACGACGTCCTCGTCCATGACGTCCGAAATGAAGAACTGCGGCAAGCCTTTGGAATAGACTATCTTCTCGCCCGTCTTTTCCAGATACTTGACGATATACGCTATCGCGCCGCCTATACTCTGTATATCCAACGGCTCGAAGTCCGAACGCCCGAACTCTTCGTTGAAGTATGAGTTTTGGTGCGTGACGACGCGTCTGTGTGCTTTGAAGTTGTAGTCCGCAACTTCCAGCATTATCCCCGGCATCGTGCCGTCGGGGATTTGGAATATCCCGTGAAAATGCAGCCGCTTCTTTTCGGGCGAGCGTTCCCATACGCCCACATACTTCCAGCCCTTGCGCGTGCAGAAGTGCGAAAGACAGTTTTTGAGTTTTTTGCGGAAGCTCTCTTCCGTGTGCAGTTCGCTGTTATAGGTGAAAGTCACGAAATAGTTGAAAGTCTGCAAATTGATCTTCCGCGTCATACGCACGCGGCGGGCGATAAGATTGCGCGTCTTGCGCCACATATTCGTTTCGACATATAGCTTGACAGCGTCCGCGTCGGAAAAATACGGGCGCATTCGTTTGAGGATGGCGGCTTTTCGCTTATACCGCGGCAGGCTCTGATACCTCGCATACAGTTCCTCAAACAGTTCCTTCTTTGTCATGAGCCGATTTGTGGTCGGCATTTCGGGTAACGTATCCGCAATTTCCGTACAATCGACGGTATCCGAAACCGTTTTTTCAAGCGGCATGGGCGCGTCCTCGGTTGAGGGCGCGCTTTGCTCCGCAGCGGGCTGTTGTGTTTCCTCGGCAACTTCTTCCGTGACGGCGATGACTTCTTCCTTCGGCTTTTTACGCGGTCTGTACGGCCTCGTGGTGTGCGGAATGGCGATATAGTGCCCGCCGTCCGAATAGATCTTGCACTTCGGATATGGCATATATTCCTCCTTGTGCCGCACAAGGAGCGCCGACAAATACACCTTACAATCATTTACGCAGAACCGTTGCCGGCGTTCCCGTACAGCGAGTTGATAAAGTAGCTGTTCTGCATTTTGAGTTCGTCCACAGTTGCTTTCTCCGTAACGTATTCGATATAGTCCGTAAGTCCCGTTTTGCTCTTTTTTGCCATGTCATTGAAGTAGTCTGAAAAGCAGTCCGTACTGAATCGTTTTGCGTAAATTTTTGCGTTCATGAGATAGTATTTTTTGTTTTCCGTCTTGCCGTCCATCGTGCCGCGCTCTTTCTCGATTTTGAGTATCGAATAGCCGAAACGGTTATAGATGCGCAGGTTTCTCCGCCACAGCCACGCTGTTACGCTTTTGAGGATATGAACGAGTAGCGTGTTGTCACCGCGCCTGAAACGAAAGTCCTCATAGAGGTGCATAAAGCGGTTGAACGCCCACTCCGAAATCATCTCTTCAATGGTATAAAGCGGCAGTGAAAGGCGCATATCCCCGCACGAATTTATGTAGATGATGTCCGCAAGATCGCGCGCGTCCGCGCCCCAGCTTTCGGGCCGCTGCTCGTCCGTAAACACCTTTATGAACGGGAAGTTATCTACCGTGGCGGAGTGGCGACACATTTTGAGCCACGAGTTGAACAGGTCATTCTTCTGGTTGGTATCGTCGGTATTGCGCTTGACTTCTTTCAATTCCAGATTGTTGCCGCGCTCTTTGCCGATCTCCGTAATGGCGACGACGCCAAACTCAAAGCTCCCGGCTTTGGGGTTGTTCTCCAAAACCTTTTTGCCGAGGCGCAGCACATCAAAGTCAAGGATATGCACATGGCGGCTCTCTGTTCGCCTGTTCTTCGGGAAGAAGTCTGTCAGCCACAGCGGGAAGTTGCCGTTATCCAGCATCCGGTTGTCCGTGCGGACGGAGTAATTCGCCACGATGAGGCTGCTCTGAATGACGTAAATGAAGTACGCCATCGCATACGTTTCCAACACCTCGAACAGCCCGTTGACTTTGAGCGCGTCATCAAAAGTTCCGCCGTATCTTTGCAGTTCATAGCCATATATCTGCCAATGAACGTTTCTATGCCGCTCGAACCGCCTGTGTTTCAGGCTTACCCACTCTTTTATCGTAGCGAGGTTATACACCGTGCCGTGTTCCATACACGCCCGCAATTCGTCCTCAAAGGCGATCCACGGAAAGTACGGGAATTTCATGTCGTTGTTTTGCAATATTTCCAACGCCTTCTGCCTGAACATGACCTCTTGCGACAGCACCATGTCCGTGATGAGCGTCGTTTTGCGCTTTCCCATAGAGCCGCACGCCATACTGACTATCGGCAGTTCGTTGATGAACCCGCAGTTACGTGCCTCGAAGTGCCGCAGCCTGTTCAAGGCAATACGTTTGCGCCAGCGATTGAAGAGCAGCCAGCAAACCGTAACGATGCTCCACCACGGGAAGTGCCGGAATATGACCTGCAAGTCAATGAACAGTTTGCAGACCTGCACATAGAGGTTTCCCACGTCAAAGCCCAACACGAAGTAGAAGTAGTATGCAAAGAAGCCCATGACGATGCTTGCCGCGTTCAGGTGGAATACCCAGAGGATAATCCAGCACACCCAAATACTTTTATGCTCCGATAGGTATTCGCGGTAACATAGTACGGCGCGTTTGAGCGGTTGGTACGTTCTCGCCGCCAGCCACTTAAAGATTTGCAGCGGCTTTGTGTCGTGATTGTGCTTTGTGTTGCCTTGTCGGTACATTCTGTAAATGACGAGTATCAGTACTATAACGCACGGCAGAATAACGGCAATGACCTTTGCCGCAACGAGCATTATATCGCCCACGGTGGCCCAATATCCCGCAAAGTTCTCGCCATCTATAAGCAAAGAAAAGTATTGCTTTGCAGCGGCGGTAAAGCCGTCCCAATCGGCCGGCAACAGTATCTCCCATTGCAACACGCCCGAATACTCCGTGACGGTGGGCGTAAAGGAATAATCTATGCCGAACAACTCACAGAAATAGTATGCGACGGATAAGCCGAAGTCACGGCAGCTCTCCGCGAAACGCACATAAGATTGCCAGAAAACTGCCGTCAGACCCAAGAATATGGCCGAAATAAAGACCGTTACGATGATGCTAAATCGTCTGCTCATAGGTTGCCTCCGTATTCTCCTGCGTGGCGGCAAGCCGGCTGCCCGTAAAACACAGGTAGCCGACTGCAAGTACCACCACGACCAAGAGAAGTATTGCTAAAACTCTCTTGACCGTTTTCATTTACATCTCCTTGCCGTCCGTATCGGGCGGCTTTTTACTTTGCTTTTGCGCTTTCTTTTCCTTTCGCCGCTCTTTAAGACCTTTACTTGCCGCGCCTATCGCTTTGAAAGGCAATGCTATGACTTTGCCCACCGCCAATACGATGACGGGCGCGAACTTGAAGAGGAGCCATATAACAAGGATGAGCGCAAACACGGCTAAAAGGATCTGCCACCACGTCAGATGGTTTTTGGTAGTAATGACGGGCGGCGCTCCGTCCGCTGCAATATCCATAGGCGACATGATGACGGGAATTATGGTATCCACGTTGTCCTTTGTGAACGTCAGGTCGATGATGTCAAAATCCAGCTGTACCCACATCTGCATGAAATAGGCATTTGAATCGACAAACTTGTATCCGAAGTTTGTGCCGAGCAACGTCCAATCGCCTTCGCCGCGTTTATATTCCGCCACTTCGTAACAGGTGTAGTCGCTTTGGTAATAGCGGAACAAATACACGGTTTCACCGTTTTTAGTCGCCTTGTTGTAATAATCCCTGAACTCGTCGTAATCGCTCTCGTCGATATACAGTTCCTCGCAGGTCGCGGCTACCGTTGATTTGAAATCGCTGCTTTCTACTTTCTTGATCGCAGACACGGTATAGGTGTTTACGCCAGACACGTTGTACCCGCCGCCGACAAACTTTTGCCAAAGATTCTGCGAAATTATCTCATCCGTCAGCTCGAAAGTGTCGTCTTTGGAAATAGTAATATCGGTGAAAGAATCGGCAACGCTTTCAAACAGTCCTTTGCTGAATCGGTTATTGATAAGTTCGCCGCCGTGCTCCTCGGTGTATGTTTCAAAATAGCCTTTCACGCCGTCTGCTTTATTCCCTATAAGCGTTTCCGCAGGCAGGGTATAGGCGTCCGCATCTTCGTTATCTGCAAGAAAACAGTAGTATAGTTCATTTAACGTATTGTCAGAACTCGTGTATTTCCTGTTAGCGTTATAGCTCATATACGAAAGACTGTAAGATGCGTTATTCCAGCCCGCGCTTTCTATATACTTTGAAGCGATTAGCGCGTAAGGTATGGGCGAATTATCGTCCTTTGCATAAGTGAAATCCCCGCCGTCTACCGTCTGCCCGATATAGGGAAGAACAGCGTTATACACGTCCTTATTTCCCGTTACAAAAATGGGATTTGTGCGGGCGTTCAGCCAAGTAGCGTGGACTGCCGTCATTTCGCCATATTCGGCTATGGTTTCGTTGGGGACGGAGAAATATACGGAATGCAAAGTATCGCGCTCATAGGCTTCGCCGTTCGTTCCTTTCGGACGGTAATAGGTGGAATGCACGTCAAGTGTCAGGTACTTGTCAAAGCCGTCCACCTTACACGCAAGCGTATCGCCCGCAGCAAGCTCGGAGCCGTAGCCTTCGGCATAGCCCGTGTATGTATAGGTCTGCGCGCAGACGTATTCCGTTACCGTGCCTTTATACGACAGCTCTATGCCGCTTATTTTATACATGCGCCCGTTGTCGTCCACGGTATTCAGGATATCCAACCGCTCGGCTTCCGATAAACGTATTTTGAACTTATAGAACCTGCCCTCATAGCCCGCCTTTTCGGAGTAGTTGAGAAATTCCAGCGTGTACTTGGAATAGCTCTGCTTATCCCCGTAGGCGAGCTGAATTTTATTCCTGTCAGTCGCCATATCGAAGGCGATGTCCTGCGGATTATATAGATAAATGTATAAGCCGTAGTCCGCCTGCCTGTCCGCATAGTAGGAATAGCAGAACTCCACAAGGGAAATTATCTGCGGCTGTCCGCTGTCGCTATGTGGATAGTCTGCGATATCGAATTCCTTTCCGCCGATGGTGCTGCCTTCCAGATTATCCAAAACATTCGTATTTTCGTATGCCGTCTGCACGTCGGTGGCGGCAAAAGCGGACAAGTAACCTTGTCCGCCCATGACCGCGCCGAAACACACAAGCAATACCAGCAAGAACGCCGCAATCATAGCTCTTATGTTCCGTATCGTCATGTTTCGCCTCCTCATTCCTGCTTGCCTGTAAAGATGATCTGCGAAGGATCGAGCGTTACGCCCGTGACCTCTGCGCCGACCGAAAGACGTATATTGTAAGTGACGCTCTCGTTATACGAGGATACGACCAGCGTATAGGGGTAAGGATTTCCTTGCTCGGCTTCTTCGGGGACGATTACTTCCTTGCCGGGGTAACAGCTCTGCAATGCGTACTGCAACGTGAAGTCCTCGGGAAGGACAAGCTCGAAGTATGTATCCTGCTTGTTCAGTCCGAACGCCGCCGTCATGTCACCTTCTTTGGAATAGAGGTAGCGTTCACCGTCCACCGTGAAATCGAAGTCGCGCTCGGCGTTCGGTATTACTTTGACGTTATAGTCTTTCGGCTCGGCGTTCTCCGCGTCGAAGGTGTACTTGACGTCAAAGCGGTGCGTTTGTCCCTCTACGAGATGCAGTTTGCTGTCCGCCGTCAAAATCTGCTCGCCGTCGTACTCGACATAGAAGGTCTTGAAGTCCTCGTTAAAGCCGTTGGTGAAGCGATAGATGACGGCAACGATACCCGCAAGCAGCAGAAGGACGAGGATAACGCCTATGACCTTCGCCGCTGTCTGTCCTTTGCTCTGCATGATTCACCTCCTCATTAAAATTCAAGTTCTGTTTGTGAGAGGGACACGCCGCTCACCGAGCTGACAAGCCACAGCCTGACTGTCTCCGTAAGTCCACTGATGCTGTCCTTGACCGTCACATAGAAGTAGCAAGAACCGATATTTTGCGCGTTGCTTTTCGCGTTCTGATTTCTGAACGTATCGGAAGAGTCCTTGATACTCCAATCGTCGTTCATCTCGACGACATAGCGGTCGTAGTAAATATCGGTGATAAAATACTCGTCCGGGCCGTAGCTCGAATAGTAATTCTCCAATATTTTGGAACCCGTCTTTACGGTGAGCGTATTCCCAGAAATGGTCGCCGAAGTGATAAAGTCATCCGCAAACTCGCCGATGCTTTTCTGTACCATATCCGTGAAATTGATATACCCTCCGTCGTTATACGAACCGTTACCGAAGTACATATTGCCTTCGCCGCCGATCTCCATTACGGAGAGATTGCCTGCGGCATCGTTAAAGGCGTTCGTGAGCCCGATATTGAAGGTGTACGTTTTGCTCGTGCCGAGCTCATAGTATTCGCCGCGGGCAGATGTTGATTTCTTTGTGGCGGTGCTGCTCGTTATCTCAATGCCGCTTGCAATACCCGTAAAAGAAACCGTGCAGGTCGCCGTGTAACCGCCCTCGCGGGTAGTTACGGTAATGATGATGGTATCGTCGCCGAACGACTTTTTACAGGAAACGGTAGCTGTGGTGCTGCCGTCCGAATCGGGCGTCACGGTGAGATAATTACTCACTTGCTCGCTGCCGTGCGTAGGAGCGTTCCCCCAAGCAACGGAGAAATCGACTGCCTTATTTGCGGCGCTTTCGGGGTAGACGTATGCTTCAATACGCACGTCCACGCTCTGCGGTGAAGTAACGGTAGTGCCGCTCGGTTCCCCGAACTGTGCCAGCGGCTGCGCAAACGCCGCGGCAGAAAAGGACATCTTTTCTGGCATCGGGTAGACGATATCCTCATCCATGGCGTTACCCTCGCCGTCCGTGACGGCTGCCTGTTCCGTCTGCTCTTCCTCGGCGGGCGGCTCTTCCTTTTTATCGAACCAGCCAAGAATAACGCCCGCGAGCATTACACCTACAAGAATAAATGCAAAGAGCGTCAATACCCATTTGACGGTATCCGACCGCTTGTGTTCATACAATTCGTTGTTACTCATAGATTACCTCCTCGTTAAATTATGACTTCCGTCTTGTCAAGCCCCAGTGAGAACACGGGCATCTCTACCGTTTCGGGGTTGAAGCGGAAGGAATAATGCCGCGTAAACGTGGAATACTTGCCCGTAAATGTTACCGTAAACTCCGCAATAGGTGTATCGGGATTTGCCTGCACCCAGTCGATGAACAGCCCCATGTACTTTTCATAGAGCGCGGCGTCGAAGTTCGACATGCCCACGCCGTCATGGCTCGTGAGCATCTCTATCGCCATCATGACGGGATTGTTGCCGACTATGAACCCGTTTTTCGTTATCTCCTGAAAGGTGAATATGGGCGAGCCTCTGTCTGCGTTGGCTTCCATCGCATAGCCGCAAAACAGGTCAATGATGTCATCGTGGACGTCGGTCTGACTTTCGATCTCAACCCCGTACTCGTTGCCCTCCGCGAAAAAGGGCAGACAGTCCTTTATCGTGTAGTCGGAGAAACGGTATGTGCGTTTTGCCGATTCGTCGCCCCATTTGGCTTCCGGATCGGCTTCGTCTTCGGGGCTTATCTGCACGCCCGGATTAAGATAGGTCTGATAATAACCGCCTGCCCAGATAGTGCCGTCCGACATTCCGTCTTTGAAACCCTCGAAATCGGGAACTTCCATATCCAGAAGAATCTCGTCCGAGCCGAAGTCCAAGATGTTTTTATCCATCTCCTCGTGATAGAGCGCGGTATCCAGAATGCGGCGGGCATAGTCCAGCGTACATTCGGCTTTCGCCTCCGGGTTTACGCGGGAAGTCACCGTGACCTTTATCTGCTCGCCGAAGGCTTTCAGGCAGTTGACGTTTGCAGTGAGTGCGCCGTCCGAAGTCGGTGTTACCGTTACATAGTCTGTCACCGTTTTCCCGCTTGCCCAAGAGGACGAGGGATTAACGAACGACGCAGCCCAATCCACAGCTTTATTGTCCGCCGTTTCAGGCGATACCGTTGCCGTGAGCGTGATGCCATCGCTTGCGGTGACGGCTTCCGCGGCAGTCGCGGAAAAGACCATTCTCTGCGGCATGGCATACGTCTTTCCGCTCACCATGGCATTGCCTTCGCCGTCTATAACGGCAGCCTGCTCATTGACTGCCGCCTGCTCCGTCTGTTTTGTCTTGTCGGGCTCGTCCTCCTGCGGCTGAATGAACAGCGCGCAGAGAAGGCCTATGGAGAGAATCGCCACCAAGACCATCGCGATGACCGTGATGATCCAGCTGAACTTATCCGACCAAGAATTGTCGTTATAGTTGCTCATTGTTACCTCCGAAAATTTTGATTTTGGGAAATACAGAGCCTGCGGTTTTCCCCGCAGACTCCGTTCCCGAAAGTGCTATGCCGCCGTTATTCCGCGAGCAGCATCTGAAGAAGCGACCTGTCCGACGTGCGTGAGGGCTTGACCGTGCATTCGTAGACTTTGCCGTCCTCGTCCACCGTGCGGACGATATAACGGTTTGCCTTGATGACCTTCTTGGTCTTTTCGTCCTCGATCTCGAACGGCTCGATGATGAGGTCGGCCCTGTCCGCGTCGCCGAATACAATGTCCAGCACGGTATAGCCGCCCATGTCGGTGTCCTTGTTGGGAGGGGCGAGGTCGATCTTTACCTCTCTGCCGCGCACGACGCCCTTGATGTAGTAGTGGTTGTACATTTTGCCGTTGTACTCAAAGGGTTCCTTCTGTACATAGAGCTGCTGTTCGTTGTTCTTCTTTTCTGCCATTTTGACTTAAAAATCCTCCTGTTAATTTCTGCCTCTGCGCTGGGAGATCTCCCGCGCTTCCTGTTTGGATTTGCCTTCCGCGAGCGCCTTCTTATACTTGTAGATGCCGCTATGGTCGGTCTGGCACTGCAAGTACCCCGAACGGATGCCCGCTTCGTAATCCGTGAGTTCTTTGCCTTCCTTGGGCCCGTGCTGATGGACTTTCGCTCTGCGTTCGTCCGCGTAGCTCTTGGCGCGCTTGGAAGGGATGTACCAGCGGCGAGAGTTGTACTTGCCGCCGTTGCCGGAAGAAGATTTCCCGGCACTGCTGTTTCTGGGCATTTGTAAACCTCCAAAAATAATTGCCCGTGTAGCCGATAGCGCAGCATATTCAGTTGTAGTACCGGTCACGCGCTCTTTGAAACACTCCGTTTCCTGCGATTGCCTTACGGTGAGCGGCCGCTCTTACGCTTGCAAGCACCGCAGGGATTTATCGGCTTTTCCTCTCGCGTCCGAGTACACCGTAAGTATAGCGGTTTTGGCTGCCGAAAACCAGATAGCCAGCCTATACAAAACCTATACCGTACCTCAAAGAATGACTAACTTTCCATAACAAAACCATAACTTCTCCCAAAGAAGAAAGCCCCGAAAATCGGAGCTTTCACGGTCAGTCTATATAGGTTCTGGCGTACATGGTAGAGGGCAGACGCTTTCCGTCGATGTGACGCCGGTGGCAGAAGAATATCTCATATTCTTTGTCGCGCTTTGGCGTCCGCTTATAGAAAGTATCGTGGCTGAACACGACGTTGTTCTCCTTGCAGTTGTACTGAATGCCGATGACCTGTTTGACGATATAGCCCTTCGTGCGGTACACGTTGGTCGCGTCTTTGATAAAATCCGGGATATTGTCTTTCATGATCTTCCTCCTTCAATCGGTGAGTTTTGACTGCAAGAATAAAAGCAGTTGTTTGTTGAGCATCTGGATATATACGGGCGTGTAATTGAGTTCTGCCGACAACGCCTCCTGCGTATATCCTTTCACGTACAGCATCATGTACATATCGTACAGGCGCGGCGGCGCAGTCTTGACGGCTTCGTTATACCGCCGTACTTTTTCCATGATGCTGCTGCCGATGACGATGTTCTTGCATTCGTCGAACATCGCTTTGCGGGAGTAGTAGTACCTGATCTCTTTCAGGTCGCTTCTGATTTTGTCTAATGGCACCATAAGGCAGCCTCCTAAAATGAGATAGAGCATGAGCCCTTCACCTAATAGCCACGGGAAAGCTATTTTGACGGGGTGTTTTGCAAGAATTTTTTCAGATTTTTTATGGCTGCCAGATAATGTTCCCGAACGGTGTCCTTATTCACGCCTAAGTTTGCCGCAATTTCGCGAAATGACAAGCCATCTTCTATGTAGAGGAGCAGGACAGCGCGCTGCTTATCCGTAAGCCTTTGCAGAGCGGAGGAAAGCCGTGCTTTTTCTTCGTTCCGTTCGGCTTGCAGGGCGACGTCGGCGGACGGATCCGGTATATCCCAGCCGTGTTCGAGCGATTTATCCAGCGACTGATGCCGCCTCGTTTCCTTGCGCTCAATGAGCTTGTCCCGATACTCCATTGCGGCATATTCCGCCGCAAACTCTTCCGTGACTTCGATTTCAACGTGCTTTGTGCCGTCAAAATAGCGGATGCGCGCCATAACTTTTCCCTCCGAAGACGATTTCTCGCCGCCGGAGAGCCGAAAAGCGCATTATAAAATTGTCATAAAAAGAAAAATCCCCCGACAGCGTTTGAAGAACAAAACGCCATCAGGGGAAACATCGCCTAAATAAAAAAGCCGGGCAAACTAAAATACCCCAAGTAATGGGTTCAATCCGTTTGCCAGGCTTATTATCTGTTCATGCAGATTTTAGCTTCTCTCACAGCTATTCAGTTTTTGTTTGCATAGCCTTCATCATAGCTATCACCGCATCCTTTTGTGTTTTATCGAGAGGCTTCCAAAGGGCAAGCACTTCGATTTCATCTTGTGTGATATTTTCAATATCCATGTCATACAGGAGTGCCGCAAGATGCGTACCCAAAGCATAACATATACCGTCTAAAATTTCCAACTTCGGCATTGTGCCGCGTATCTTCCATGAGTTCAACGTGGAATGGGAGATACCAGCAGCGGTACTCAATTCATTGACGGACAGACCTTTTTCTTTACGGAGTTTTTCAACCCGATTGTAGAGTTCTCTCGAACTTAACATGATATATCAACCTCTGTAAATAGTTTACATCAACGTAGGCTGATATATTTCCGCGTATGCACTCTATAATTTCAGCAGTAATAGCGACTAAAGAGAAAACCGCTGTGCGGTTTTCCCGTCAGCGGTCTTTTCAAACTGTTCTGCTTGTTTTGTTGTTTCGTATCGTTCAGCTGGTAAAGCTCGTACTTCGTTATCGGAGATATGAACTCTGATAAGCTTTCCGCAGCGAGAGCAGAGAATATCTACTTCTGAACCATTTTCGCCTTTGCATAATTTATGCCCGCAAATAGGGCAGGACGCATACATTTTCATAATCAAACTATGAGCTTTTGCTCTGCCTCCCACATATCTGCATATCTACCGTTTTTGGCAAGCAATTCGTCATGCGTGCCTTCCTCGGCTATTTTGCCGTTATCAACGACCAAAATCTTATCTGCATTGCGCACGATTGAAAGCGTATGCGCGATAATAATGACTGTCTTTTTCTTTGACAGTAGGTTAGCAATAGCCTGTTTCACGACAAGTTCATTCTCAATATCCAAAGATGCAGTTGCCTCATCCAGCAAAATTATCGGACTATCTTTAAGGATTGCACGGGCGATAGATAGCCTTTGTCGTTCTCCACCAGACAGCAATATTCCGTTTTCACCTGTCGAAGAGTCATATCCGTTGTTCAAAGCGCGGATAAACTCATCGCAATTTGCAAGGCGACAAGCCTGTTCCACTTCTTCATCTGTTGCGTCTTGTCGGGCGTAACGTATGTTATTGCGCACCGTATCATTGAACAGGAATACATCTTGATCGACCATTGATATTTGCGATAAAACTTTTTCGGAAGAAATAAGCGCAGTATCAATTCCGCCTATTTTAATTTGTCCGCCGTCCGGTGCGTAATATTTTGAAATAAGATTTAGTATTGTCGATTTGCCTGATCCTGACGCTCCGACAATGGCGGTCAATTCATTGTCTTTTGCCGTAAATGAGGCGCCTTTTAATACGGGTTCGCCTTTTACATAAGAAAAATTTACGTCTGTGAATGCTATGTCGTGTTTTTGAGGCATAAAATCGACAGAGCTTTCCTGTTCTTCTTTTTCCTCAAAGATTGTTTCAATCTTTTTACGCGAAATAGTATAGTTTTTATATGCAGTAAAATTTACGAATATATTAGCAAGTAACTTGCACATGAACAAAGGTAAGAGTGCAAGGATTACATAGGTAACGACAGACATTTCACCGTTAATCATCGGACTGTAACCGAGGCAAAGCACCAACGGTAAAGACAGCCAAGTGATTACTCCGAGTATCGTTCCGACAGGAATGACTTTTGCTTCATAAATGTAGCATATATCAGAATAGTCTTTCATCGCTTTTGTAACGGTTTTGTTCTTTTCTCCTCCCATTCCGTAAGCGCGCAACGTCTGAATACCGCTTGTATATTCAACTATGCTGCTCACGTTTTCGGCGCAGATTTTCACTTTTTTGTTACCGTATTTTGCAACTAACTTTGTCGATAACAGGAGCGCGGGGAACATCAATAAGGCGGCAACAAGCATAATCAAACCTGCTACATACCAAAGGGTAAACACATAGGCGATTAACATAATGGCAAGCGTTGACTGCTTTATTGTGTCTCCCACTTTGTGGGTAAGTCCCACCTCGTAATCGGATACGTTTGTGGTAGTAATGTTAATGTACTCACCCGTTTGCCCTTTCATAAAACGACCAAGCGGGATTTTTTTCATTTTATCGCCGAGAGCAAGGCGTATATTTTTACTTATCGATGCACCACCTATCTGACAACAAATATAGCCGACCGTATAAGAAATAGCGCGGAGAATAAATACTATCAGCATAATGCCGGCAAGCAATAATAAGCGGCTCATTTGCAGATTGCCTTCAAAGACAGCTGTAAAGAGGTAGTAAAGAATAATAAAATTTGCACCGGAAAGCAGACCTTCCAATATATTCAAAACAATTCCCGCGTAAAAATTTTTATTTTTCTTCATTGCGGCAGGTAATCTTTTCATTCTGCACCTCCAACTTTATAGGTGATACTGCGTGCGGTTTCATAATCATGCCAAGCCTTCTTGTAGTAATCATTTTCTTTTAATACTTCATCGTGTGTACCGACGCAAGATACGGTATTGTTTTCAACAACAGCAACCTTATCGCACATTTTTACTGCGCCTAAACGATGCGCAACGATTATAACGGTTTTACCCTCGCAAAGATTAGCGATAGCCTTGTCAATTTCTACCTGATTTTCCGGATCTGCTGCCGATGTCGCCTCATCGAGAATAAGTATAGGCGAATTTTTCAGGATTGCACGCGCTATTGCAATGCGCTGCTTTTCGCCGCCCGAAAAACGTGTTCCGAAACTACCGACTTTTGTGTCATAGCCTTGCGGCAAAGCCATTATAAAATCATCAATCTGCGCTTTTTTTGCGGCGGCTCTGACTTGTTCGAGGGAGGCGTTGCTCCCCATGCGTATATTTTCGAGAACGGAATCACGCGTTAAAAAGACTTTCTGAAAGACAATGGAAATATTTTGCAGGAGAGTTTCATAGTCAATATCCCTAACGTTTTTGCCGCCTATTGTTATAGAGCCTTTATTGACGTCATAGAAACTGGAAATCAACTGTATAAGTGTACTTTTGCCGGAACCTGACGCACCGACAACTGCAAGTTTTTCGCCAGTTTTAATGGTTAAACTGCAATTTTTCAGTACATCAGTTTTACCGTCATAAGAAAAAGTCACGTCGTTTACTTCGATTGTATTTTCAGCCGGGAAATCTGAACCGCCCTCATATATCGGCAGATCTAAAATGTCTTTGGCTTTTTTAAGTCCTGTCAGTACCTGTGCGAAATTAAAGGATAGGTCTTGCAACGGCCGTATTTCCGTTAAATACATAGATCCTACAAATGCAAACAACAAAAATACGCTCATTGTAATACTTCCGTTCAGGAAGAACAGCCCGCCGATAGGCACCATTAAAATCATTCCGCATTCCAATAATACAACAAACAATCCGTAACCGGGCCCCATTCGCTTTGACATTACATTCCAGCAATCGTTTTCTTCGTGTATTGCATCGGAATATTTTTTGAAAGAATCGGAGCCCATATTATAGGCTTTGATTTGCTTCATACCCGAAATATATTCTATAACGACGGAATTCATATTCGCAAGAGCAAGATTTGCACGAGGGAGCAGACTTTTTGTCCGGCTGAACATAATCATCATCACAACAAAGCTCAAAATCAGTGGTATAAGAGAAATAAATGCAAGCGCAACATTTACCGTGCAAAGATAGATAAAGATTGCGACAGGACCTATCATATAGTGTATAAATTCGGGGAGATTATGAGCGAGGAACAATTCGAGTTTTTCTATATCTTCGTTCAATACTGTTTTAATGTCTCCGACACTGCGTTCGTTCAAATAACCGAGAGGTACTTTCGCCATGTGTTCGGCAACCATACAACGAACCTTATATAGTGCGCTGTATGCACCTTTGTGCGAACATACTCCGGATATACCGAACAATCCGAACCTTAATACAAGCCCTACGCCGATGATAATTGCATTTTGCACGATAACCTGCGTGGTGCAGGCATTTTCAGTCAATGCAGCGATTACCTGATATAAGCCATAGTATGGTAACATAGTACAAAGTCCGCTGATTGCAGAGAGAACGACTGCGATAATGAGCCACACTCTGCTTTTTCCTGCCCACCTCAACAGCAGGCTAATGGAATTTGGTTGATTGTCTGCTTTTCGTTTCATAAAAGCCTCCTTGATTTATGCCGATCAGCTCTGTTAAATCGTCTCGTGTCTTTGACTTATTTTTGCTGATATGCTATAATAGAGCCAATCTTTACACCGTAAATTATAATTTTTGGCGCAAATTTTATCAATGAAATGAAAAACGCTTAGGCTGATCGTGATAAAAGTTTGGCTAATCGTGATAATAGGTATATTATGGAACACATAAAATTAACGGAACAGAAAATTTCAGAACATTACTTTATTCCGGACAAAGCCTGCACTTCCTATGGAAAAGAAGGTTGTTGT
>ERZ1108167.338-NODE-338-length-33341-cov-99.949108_pt1 | contig 33341 bp, 27 predicted proteins | sample MGYA00403703_ERZ1108167 | MGnify/ENA primary metagenome ERZ1108167 (study PRJEB35170, sample SAMEA104062411) | human gut metagenome | biome: human gut; feature: human-associated habitat; material: faeces | place: Denmark | collected 2012-05-11 ...
GCTCGCAGCCGCTGTCGCTTCGTGCGAGCCACCTTCCCCTGCCTCAGGGGACGGCTCTTATGATGACCGCGCTTTCGCGCGGCACTTAATTTTAAGCAACTAAGCGCACACGCTCCGCTTAACGGAATCCGCAGCAAAGCCGGCAGATTTTCGAGGATAGAAGCGTAAATTTTGTACGGAGCGGTATGGATATTCCATACCGCTCCGCACGTCGCCGAAGCTTACCTCATGGTAGCGAGGCAAAATTTACGTTTATAGTCCGAAAAGATGCCGAGCTTTGCGCCTCACCGAAGCGCACGCGGAGCGAGCGCCAGCGGTGCGCAAGGAATAAAACGCTCGGCGTAAGTTCCTTTGGAGGGTGGGGGTCAAAGGGGGCGGGGACCGTTTCCTTACAAGGAAAGATCCCCGCCCCCTTGAAACTCACAATTCAAAAGGATCGCGCCAAGTGCGGCGGAAGACGGCGATAAAGAGGTACAGCCCCGCGAGGGAGGACACGACTGCCATTACGACTATGGACGGCGTATCCCAATTAGCTCCCGAAGCGACGCCGTAGGTCACCATCGTGCCGCCTACGTCGTATACGGCGTGCGCGATCATGCCGGGAACGACCGAGCGCGTGAGCAGCGTCAGCGCGCCGAACAGACAGCCCATAAGAAAGGTATAGCCCACCTGCATCATCGTTGCGCCGAAGCCCGCTCCCGCGAAAAGATTGAATATATGGAACAGCGCGAACACCGCGCTCTGCGCCGCCGTTGCGAGCAGTCCCGCATACCTCTTCCCTTTCATGAGCCCGAATAGCAGGGGCAGCAGTAATCCGCGGAACGCGCTCTCCTCGAACAGTCCTATCGCCACGCAGTTCACAAGGTACAGCGCGGTCAGTCCCACGCCCGCGGTGTAAGTCAGCTCGCCCGACGCGAGCGTAAAGAAGGGGAAATTGGCAAGCGCCAGCGCCATCGCCGCGACGAACGCGATAACGCCGCCTTTGATGTGCGGCACGAACAGCCTGCCGTACCCCGCCACGCCCGCAAGACACGCGAACGCCGCCGCGAGCAGCAATCGCTCGGACGCGCTCATGCCCAGCGTGAACGCCGCGGGCGGTTCTCCGCCGAACAGCGCTTCGCCGCCCGCCATCTCGAATATCACGAGACCCAGGCACACGATATACGCCGCGATCGCAACGCCTATGAGCGCTCTGCGCTTTTTCCCTTCCTCTGCCATGCGGATATTATAACCTACCGCGATCGCTTTTGGCAAGTATTTTGCAGGGAGAAGGAACTTAAACCGAAGCCGTAAATATGCTCGGAACGCACGCTGCATGACCGTAACACTTTTTCAACGCGTGCGCAGATTTTTCGGATACTTGTTCTTGATAACGCCGCCGACGCCTTTGCCGATGCCGAGAGCGTGACCGCCCGCGCACACCGCGCAGACGCCGCGCGCGGAGCCGCTTATCTCCTCGCCGCGCAGGTACGCGGCTATACGATCGTCGCCGAGCGGGATGTCCTCGCGCTCGCGGAAGCGGTCGCCGAACGCCGTCGCCGCCTGATGAGAGAACGTCAGCCGTCCGTCTCTTTCCTCGCTCGCGATAAGCACGCCGTTCATGAGACAGGGCATATCCGCGTCGAGCGCGGGCGACACGAGCATATTGCCGACGCGCACTATCTCGACGCCGCTCACGTCCATGACCTCGGCGAGTTTCGCAAGATCGCTCTTCCCCGCCCGCGCGAGCTTTTTATGCCGCGCTTCTCCGCCGCCCGACGAGCGCTTGCGGAGCAGACAGAAATACTGCCCTTCCCCCGGATACCTGTGCGGATAAAATTTATAGCCGATCTCCCGCCTTGCCGCGGCGAGATACGGATCGGACAAGGCTTCCTCTTCGTAGCCGCGGGCGAGCATGAAACGGGCGTTATCCTCGTCCTCCTCTTCCGAGAACGTGCACGTCGAATACACAAGCAGCCCGCCCTCTTTAAGACACCCGTCGGCGGCGAGAAGTATGCGCTTCTGCCGCTCCGCGCACGTTTCGACGTTTTTCCGAGACCAGTCAAGCGCCGCCTGCGGCTCTTTGCGCATCATGCCCTCTCCCGAGCAGGGCGCGTCGACGATAACTACGTCAAACGCGCAGCCGAACGCCTCGGGGAGCTTTTCCGCGCGCATGTTGGTCACGAGCACGTTCGCGTATCCCGAAGCGACGATGTTCTCGCGCAACGTTTCGGCACGCGAGCGGTCGGCGTCGTTGGATACGAGCAGTCCGCTCCCGCGCAGTCTGCTCGCCGCCATGCTGCTCTTACCTCCCGGGGCGGCGCACATGTCCAGCACTTTCGCTCCGCCGGGGATATCCGCATAAGAGACGGGCAGCATCGCCGTCGGTTCCTGCATATAATACAGCCCCGCGCGGTAATACGGGTGCGCGGTCGGCGAGCCGCCGAGCACTTCGTAACACCCCTCGCCGTAAGGCAGCTTTTTTACCACGAAGCCGAGCGAAGAGATATCTATCCCCGCCGCTTTGACGGGATTAAGGTGCAGACCTTTTTTCGGGCGTTCGGACAATGCGGCGATATACTCCTCCGCTTCCCCGCCCAAACGGCGTTTGACTTCTTCGATGTACGCGTCCATGCTCATACGACAAGTATATACTTTTCGCGCGCGTTTGAAAAGCGTTTTGGGCGCCGCGCACGGTATATTTCGCGGCTGCCGCGCACATAATTAGAATAAATAAAATACACCTGCCCGGCGCCTCGCCGGACGACGGAGGAGACCATGAAAGATCTTAAATGCGGACTCAGAGAATGCCGTTACAACAAGGGCTACTGCTGCTGCAGCAAGTCCATAACCGTCAGCGGGATGACCGACTGCACGACCTTCACCCCCGACGAAAGCAAACGCCGCGTGGAGTTCGAAGCCGCTAACGACTTCATCCCCGCCAATTATAACGTGGACACGCAGGTAAAGTGCGACGCGAATTGCATATACAACTCGGACGGCAGCTGCTCCGCGACCGGGATAACCGTGATGGGCAACGTCCCCGACTCGGCGAAGTGCCTGACCTTTATCAGGGATTGACGTTTGCGCGCAAAGGTGCGCAAACGTCAGACGCAAATTATGCTAAACAAAGTTTATGCGCTTCCCGCAAAAAGAGGACGCGCACATCGGGGACGTGGAGCGGAAAAATAGTTACGAGCGAGGCGAGTCCCGCTTCACCTAAGGAACGAATAATTCACGAGCGAATGCGAGTCCGAAATGCTGCCCCCTGCGGCAGGGGGAAGTGCCCCATTACCCTTGCGCGGCGCTTTACCGCCAAACAAAATTTATAAATTTGTTTGGCTGACGCCGCGCTTCGGTTTTGACGAAAACGCTGCCGTCTTTTTGGTCTATAACCGCGTTCTCGGGGTGCCGCGGGATCACCCAGACGGCACCCGACCGCGGCACTTGCGTGCCGCTCCGAGAGCCGCGGTTCTATCCTCAAAAATACGGCGCATTTTCTGCGAATTCTGCGATTGTTTCTCGGTCAATGTCCCGCCTGCGCATAAAACAAACTTCAACCCCTTCCGGCTCGCAGCCGCTTACGCTTCGTGCTCGCCACCTTCCCCTGCCTCAGGGGACGGCTCTTATGATGACCGCGCTTTCAGCGCGGCACTTCGTTTTAAGTCTCTGCGCACATACGCAACAAATAACGGAATTGGCAGCGAAACCGCGAGATTTTCGGATGGAAAGGCACGTTTCGGAAGCGGGCGTAGCGTTAGCGGTCGCCGCTAAGGTCCCTTGCGGCGACTCCGAAACGTGACTTTACGCCGAAAAGCCGCGCTTTTCGCGTGTGGACGATGCGCACGCGAAGCGAGCGGTAGCGGTGCGCAAGGATCGAGCCGCGCTTTTTCGCGTGTGGACGAAGCGCACGCGAAGCGAGCGGTAGCGGTGCGCAAGGATCGAGCCGCGCTTTTCGCGTGTGGACGATGCGCACGCGAAGCGAGCGGTAGCGGTGCGCAAGGTAAAATGTGACTGAGCGCGTAGTCCGAGGAAGCGCGCTATGCGCCTTCCCGACGATATATACCCCGTAAAATAAATAAAGCAGGCACAGCCTGCTTTATTTATTTTACGGTAACACCTTGCTTAAAAAGTCTTTGAGCCTCGGGTTCTTCGGGGCGCCGAACACCTGTTCGGGGGGACCGTCTTCGGCTATGCGGCCGTCGTCCATGAAGAGGACGCGGGTGGCGACCTCGCGGGCGAAGCCCATCTCGTGAGTAACTATGACCATCGTCATGCCGTCGTCGGCGAGCTCCTTCATGAGCTGGAGCACCTCGCCCACCATTTCGGGATCGAGAGCGCTGGTAGGCTCGTCGAAGAGCATATACTCGGGGTTCATGCAGAGCGCGCGCACGATGGCGATACGCTGTTTCTGCCCGCCCGAGAGCGTGGACGGATAGACGTAAGCCTTATCCTCCAGCCCTATGCGGCGCAGCATCTTCATCGCGTGCGCTCTCGCCTCTTCCTTGCTTTCGAGTTTGAGCAGCGTGGGCGCGAGCATGAGATTTTCGAGCACCGTTTTGTTGTTGAACAGATTGAAGTGCTGGAACACCATGCCTATGCCGCGGCGCACTTTATCCACGTTCTCGCCGTAACGTTTCCTCAGCTCCTTCATCGCGGCGCGGTACTCCCCGCCCTCGAAGCGGCGCAGATAATCGTTCTTCTTGATCTCGGCGATGAGCGTGTCCGTAAGCTCGGCTTCCGTCATATAGCCGACAGCGGAAGCGCGGCGCACGTCGAGCATCGTTTTGAACGTCTTGCTTTTGACGATTATATCGCGGTGGAGATAGGGGTCGACGGGCGTTATCAGCTTATCGTTTATCCATACCTCGCCGTAAGTCGGCTCTTCGAGCAGGTTCATGCAGCGCAGCAGCGTGCTCTTTCCGCTTCCCGACGGACCGATGATCGCGACCTTTTCGCCCTTTTCGATCTTTACGGACACGGCTTTGAGCACCTTTACTCTGCCGAAATTTTTATAGAGATTCCTAACGTCGATCACTTGCCCGCATCCTCCTTTCCACGATACGGATCAGCACCGTAAATATGATTATTATCACGAGATAAACGAGAGCAAGCATAACGTACGGGATTATGAACTCGTAATTCGCGCTTGCGATGTTGCGGAACGCGAGCGTAAGATCCATGGTCGCGACATAGCCCGCAACGGATGTATCTTTTGTCAATGCGATGAGCTCGTTGCCGAGAGTGGGAACTACATTTTTGAGCGCCTGCGGGAACACTATACGCAGCATGGTCGAAGCATACGAAAGCCCAAGAGCTCTGCCCGCTTCCATCTGCCCTTTGTCCACAGAAAGTATGCCGCCGCGCATTATCTCCGCCACATACGCGCCGCTGTTGAGCCCGAACACTATGATAGTTTCAAGCAATCCGTCCAGTTTAAGTCCCATAAATATGATATAATGGAATATGAGCAACTGGACTATGATAGGCGTGCCGCGAAATACACCGGTATATACCTGCGCTATAACGGACAAGACTTTCGTTACTTTATTGCGTTTGCCTCCGACCTGCACGGCGGCGACCAGCGTACCGATCACTATGCCTATCGCAAGACCGGCAACGGCTATAATGAGCGTGTTCCTGAGCCCCAGGAGCACGTTCATATAGCCGCGCAACGTTATAAATTGTTTATAAAATGCTTCCCACATCGGTTTGATACCCGCTCAACGCCGTTATCAAATGTACTCGTTTGTTTCTTCCACAGCCATACGCAGCGGATCGCTGTCGCCGATAACGAACTTGATCTTGCCGTTGGAAAGGTTCTTCACTGCAAGCGCGACCGTCTCGAAAGGCTGCGCATTGACGTCTTTGAAACCGTCATAGCCGAAGTCTTCGCTGCCGACGATGTACCAATAACCCGTCTGTCCCGTCGCCGCGCCGGCATCCACCTTGCCGAGAGAGTTAACTTTCTCGATGAACTCCTCTTCGGTCTTGCAATCGTCGAACGTAGTGTCGGACTCAAGCACCGCAACGCGCTGCGCGGTATAGTAATACGCGTCGGAGAACGTAACGTTCTGCTCACGACCTTCGCTTATCGTAAGACCCGCCATACCGATATCCGATTCGCCCGTGCTCACGGAAGTAATGACGCTGTCGAATACCATGTGCTTGATAACGAGCTCTTTGCCGAGCTTATTGGCAAGCATCTTTGCTATGTGCATATCTATGCCCGCGAAGTCATTGCCGCTGAAATATTCAAAGGGAGCGAATTCCGCATTCGTCGCCACGACAAGGCAGTCCTCTCTCGTTTTGCCCGAAGGGATATCGGTGCTGACGCCCTTGACGGTGGTGCCTTTTTCTTCCTCTTCTGCCGTATACAACGTATCGAAAGTCACGGTCTCGGCAGTGCCGTCGCCGTTATAATCGTACTTTACGCCTTCCGCACCCTTACCGGGCTCGACGGCATTGGGGTCATACGGACTTTCTCCGCAAAGATCCTCTATAAGTTCGTTGACCGCAGTCATGATCGACGAATTATCATCTCCCACGCAGAAGCCGTAACGCTCTTCGGAAAGAGTCACGTCGAGCAGCTTCACTTTCTCGCTTCCACAACCCGCGAACGACGCGACCACGCCGCCGAGCAGGCATACCGACAAAAGAACTGCCAGTAATTTCTTCATTTTTCTGTCTCCTTGATGGTAATGTCCGCGGGGCATCCTTCCCCGCGCCTTACGGACGAAAAACAATAAAACTCCCTTTTCCGTTCGTTTGCCGTTATTTTAACATATTTTTTATCGATTTACAATCTTTTTTATGTACTTTTAATCATTTTCCCGAATAAATATACATATTCCGAAAAATTTTTTAAGGAAATTTCAAACTGAAATTTTCTTAAAAATATTTTTCGTCATCTTTGGCGAAAGTTCTACCGTCTTTTCGGTCTATGACCGCATTTCCGAGTCGCCGCGGGGTCACCCTGCGGCGGCTCGGAAATAAGGATACGTATCGTAAGTTTACCGGAAAGGTGGGGTAAGGGGCGGAAAACCGGCTTTGTCCAAAGCGGGTTTTCCGCCCCTTAATCACTGCCCTACTTTGCGGATATGAACGTCCTGGGGACGGTGCCGCCGAGGACGTTGCGTATATCGTGGGAAGCGGAACCGATGATGACGTCTATGCCCGCGCGGACACAGGGCTTGATGTACTCGAGCTTGGCTGCCGCGCCGCCCGCGCCCTTGCGGCTGGCTCCGAAGCAGTGCGCCTTATACTCGTCGATCTTGTTCAGCACTTCCTCTTTGGTGCCCGTTATCTCGGTGATGAGCGAGGATTTGTCCGTGACGTCGCGGTAAACGCCGTCGAGAGTGGAGAGTATGAGCAGCCTCTTCGCGCCGGTAAGGCACGCTATCTGCGCCGCCGTCTCGTCGTTATCCACGAGCTCGACGGTGTTCTTGCCCTCGCGTGCGAGATTGGACAGTTCCGTCTTGCGCAGCTCCTCGACCGCGACAGCGTCGTTGTAATTGACTATGGGTATCGCATGCTGCTCGCCCGCGCGCAGGAGCAGCGAAAGTATATGCGCACGGGACACGTCGTTATTGAAATGCGCGTGCTCGACGAGCACCTGCCGCACCGAATAACGCGGGTCTATGAAACGGCGGTACGTTTCCATGAGTATCGCCTGACCCTGCGCGGAATAGTCCGCCTTGACGTCCTCGTCGCTGCCCGAAAGCTGACTGCCGCTGCGGCGCATGTAGTCCAGCCTGCCTATCTCCACCGCGCCCGAAGTCACCCACACCACGCCGGGCGTGAGCCAGTGCCCTATCATCGCGAACTTATTGTAATCGATGTCGCCGTGCTTTGCGTCTATCAGCGCCATCGAACCTATCTTGCCTACCAGCTCTATCATATGCCGTTATACTCCGAAATGCCTGAGAGTTTCGTCCAGCTCGTCCACCTTCTCGCCTATCGCCGCCGTGAGCGATTTGGACACGACCACGCCGCGCAGCCCCACGAGCAGCGTGCGCGCAAGACGCACGTCGCGCTTGTTTATGCTCTCGCCGAGAGCGCCCGCCACGCTGTACAGCTCGTCCAGATCGCGCGCCGAAGCGCCCGTTTTTTCCGCCATATCGCAGATGTCCGCGATACGCTCGGTGAGATCGCTCACCGCCTCGTCGGGGATGGGCGGCTCCACCTCGGTCACCGTCTCCTCGCGCACGGGGATATGCTCGTGAGCGCTCTCGCTGAAAGCGCGCAGCTCCGTGAGCACGCAGTCGGCAAGCGGTACGACGATATTGTGCGCGAAAGAAGCGAAGGCAAAGCTCACGCCGTTACCCGAATAATAATATTCGTCGAGGAATTCCTGCAGGTTCACCGAATGCGTGTCGAACGCGTACAGCAGATTGACCGCGAACGCGATGAGATCGCGCGAGCGCGTGGGCGGCAGCAGCGAATACCTCTTGCCCGCTCTCACACGCGACTTTGCGAACGCCGCGGGAAAATCGAACCCCGCGCAGCTGCCCGCCACTATCGCCTGCAGCTTGCCCGACGTCGCTATCATCATGAGCAGTTCGCTTATGCGCCGCTCCGCCATAATGAACTTCGTATCCGGCAGTTCGCGGCATGCGTCGCAGAACTCGTATACCGCTTCGTCGCTGTCGTCTATATACTCTTCGAATTCCGGTTCCATCATGAGCTCCGTTTCCTCCCTCCGATGACGATATATTACAGTATAATATAATACGCGATTTTAAGCAAGCGTTTTGAGAAATCTTCAAAAATACGGCGCATTTTCTGCGGATCCCGTAAATGTTGCCTCTACGCCGTCATGATAAAACGGACGCGCACGTCGTCGACGTGCGCGATACTTATTCTATCCATATACCCGAAACAACGGAAGGAAGGCGCAGAGTGCCGCTCAGACGGGTGGCTCGGAGAGGGAACATACTACTGTCGCCGAAGCCCCCGAAGGGTCGGCGAAGGCGGAGTATGTGACCGATACCGAACACCCGTATCAGCAGTGCTATGCGCCTTTCCCGCGAACGGACAGGATAAAACAAAAAAGCGGCAAGCCGCTTTTTTGTTTTTATATCTTGTCCAGCGTTTCTTTAAGCGCGGAGCGGTCTATATTCTGCCCGATGAACACGAGTTTTATCATGCGGTCGCCGTACTCCATATCCCAATCGTGGGCGAATTTGGGGTCGGTGGCGAGCATGCGGTCTATCTCGTAAGGCGGGAGAGTTGCGTAGAACGGACCGTTCTCCGTAAGGTACTTCTGCCTGCCCGCCTGTTCATAGACGTAGGACATGTCCTTGTCGTCGGTAAAATACACGAGACCTTTGGAGCGGATGATCGCCCTGCCGTAATCCTTGTTCGCCCAATCCTCGAACTTCAGGCGGTCGAAGGGGCGGCGGCGGTAATAGACGTAGGTGCCGATACCGTATTCTTCGGCGGTGCCTGTATCGTCGTTCTCGCCCACCCCGTGCTCGTGGTGATGATGGTGGTGATGTTCGTGCCCGTGATCGTGCTCGTGACGATGTTCGTGCTCATGCTCGTGGTCGCGATCGTCGTCCGCGTCGTGCTCGTTGTCGGGGTCGTCGAACTCTTCCATCCAGCCCGCGGAGTTCACCGCCTGTTCGAAATCGAACAGACCGGTATCGAGGAGCTTATCTATATCCACCTTGCAGTAGTCGGTCTCGATGATCTCGGCGTGCGGCTGGAGCTTGCGCACGATGGCTTTTATCGTGCCGAGCTGCTCTTTCGTGACCTCGCCCGCTTTGTTGAGGAGCACGATGTCGCAGAACTCGAGCTGCTGGATAACGAGGTTCTCGATATCCTCTTCTCCGCGCTCGGCGTGTTCGAGAGCCTCGCCGCAGCCGAACTCGTCGGCAAGGCGAAGCGCGTCGGTGACGGATATCACCGCGTCCAGCTTACAGAACTTGGGCATGCCGCGGCGCTCGAACTGATCTTCGAGGTAGGTTATCGTCTGCGCGATGGGTATGGGCTCGCAGATGCCCGAAGCCTCGATGAGGATATGGTCGAACTTACGCGTTTTGATGAGCGCCGCGAGCTGCTCGATGAGATCTTTTTTGAGGGTGCAGCATATGCAGCCGTTCTGGAGAGCGACGAGATTGTCGTCCTTCTCCGCCACGACGCCGCCCTTCTGTATGAGGTCCGCGTCGATGTTCACCTCGCCTATGTCGTTGACGATGACCGCCATCCTGTGCCCGCCCGCGTTTTTGAGCAGGTGGTTGATGAGCGTCGTCTTGCCGCTGCCGAGGTATCCCGTGATAAGAGTGATAGGTACCGTTTCAAACTTTTTCATAGCTTCAATATAGTCCTTTGCGTGCGCTTTGTCAAGTGCAGCCGAAAAAATTTTCGGATATTTATATCAGAAGTCTGCCTCTTTGAGCACTTCGAGCAGGCTCTCTTTATCCTTACAGACCATGGCGGCGTTGCGGATGCGTTTGATGTCCGGCACGCCTTTGAGGTAAAACGGGATGAAGGAACGCAGAGCCGTCACCGCGTAGCGCTCGCCGAAATACTCCTCTCCGTAAGCGAGGTGGCGACAGATGACTTCGTAACGCGTGAGCTTGCGGCTGCCCGAGAATATCTGCGGGTCGGCGACCGCGCCGCGGCCTATCGCCACGCCGTACACGCCCTGCTTCCTCTCTTCGATGTTATTCTCGTCCACGTCGCCGTTGCCGAGCACTGGCACGGATACCGAATCGGCGATACGGCGTATCGCGTCCCAATCCGCCTCGCCCGAATACAGCTGTTCGCGAGTCCTGCCGTGCACGGTGATGAGATCCGCGCCCGCGTCCTCCATGCGTTTGGCGAAGTCCACGGCGCCGGCGCTGTCCTTCACTCCCAAACGCATTTTTACGGTGACCGGTTTGCCGCCCGTTTTCAGCGCTTTCACTATCGCGGCGGCGCGCTCGGGGTCGAGCATGAGGGCGCTGCCCTCGCCGTGACCGAACACCTTGCGCACGGGACAGCCCATGTTGATATCCAGGATATCGAACTTGGCGACCTCGGGATGCGTCGTCGCACGCGCGAACTGCTCGGGAATGCTGCCGAACAGCTGCGCGCAGCTCGGCGTTTCGTTGGGGGCGGTGCGCAGCAACGCGACCGTCTTTTTGCTCTTGTAGTTAAGCCCCGCGACGCTCACCATCTCCGTCACCGTCAGATCCGCGCCGAAATCGCGGCAAAGGCGGCGGAAAGCGACGTCGCTGTACCCCGCGAGCGGCGCGAGCGTGGCGCAGCCGGGGCGGAGCAATGTCTTTATGTCCGTCATTTAAGTTCGCTCAGCTTCTTTATTTTGCCCGAGAGGAACGCCGAAGAGAGCGCGTTCACTTCTTTTATGAGATCGGGTTCGAGATCCGCTCCGCTTTTCAGCGCGCCGCAGGCGGCGATAAGAACGTCTTTCACTCCCGCTTCGGGAACGTCGAGTTCGAGACCCGCTTCTTTCAGCTTCTTCACCGTCTTCTGCGTTTTGAGCAGCGCGGGGAAGGTGTCGGGTATGCGCGCGAGCTTGCTCTCCAGCGTCTCCGAATGTTTTTCCTTAGCTTTCGCCTCTTCCCAGCGGTCGAGAGCCTCCGCTTCGTTATCCGCCTTGTCCTCGCCGAAGATGTGCGTATGCCGCGTGACCAGCTTGCGCACGAGCTCGTCCACGACGTCCAGGCGGTCGAACTCGCCCGCGCGCTCCGCCATGTCGCAATGGAACAGCGCCTGGAGCAGGATATCCCCCGTCTCCTCGCGCATGCCGTCCACGTCGCCCGCGTCTATCGCGTCGCAAAGCTCATAGGCTTCCTCTATCGCGTTCTTGCGGATGGACTCGTGCGTCTGCGCTCTGTCCCAAGGGCAGCCGCCCTCGCCCGTCAGGCGGCGCATGACGTGTATGAGATCGCCGTCGGAGTAGCGCGGCTTGAACAGACTGTCGCTGCCCTCGGCGTACGCCTCGCCGCCCGCGACTTTAACGTCTTTGCCGTACAGCTTTTTGAGGTATGCCTCGGCGCGGGATACGTCCGCGATATCCGTCACATGCAGGTCGTAACGCGTATCGATGAGAGCGTCGTAAAGATCCTTTTCGGTTACCGTGAATACGCTTTTCATTTCGTCGCCTTATACCCCGCGGCTTCCACCGCCGCGATCACCTTTTCGTCGCTTGCTTCGCCTTCCACCGTCGCGGTACCCGCTTCGAGATCGACTTCAGCTTTGAGTCCGAGATCCTCGAGCGCCTTTTTCACGCGCCCGACGCAATGCATGCACATCATGCCTTCTACCTTGAATGTTCTTTTCATATCCTTCTCCTCAGGCTCCGATGAGCCGTTGTTGTCATTTTCTATGGGGCACGCCGCGCCGACAGGGCATGCCGACGGCGCGAGCGCCGGCGCTTTTCCCGCCTCCTGCTTTTTAAGTCCGAGATTGAGCCGCAACGAGTTGAGCACCACGCACACGCTGGATACGCTCATCGCCGCCGAACCTATCATGGGCGTTATCGTGAAGCCGAGAGCCGCGAACGCGCCGCCCGCGATCGGCATGCAGATAAGATTGTATATGAACGCCCAGAAGAGATTCTCCTTTATTATCCTCATCGCGCGGCGGGAAAGGGATATGCCGAACGCCACCTTCTCTACGTTACCGCCCGTGAGCACGAAGTCCGCCGCGTCCGCCGCTATATCCGTGCCGCTCCCCATCGCGAATCCTACGTCGCTTGCCGCGAGAGCGGGCGCGTCGTTTATGCCGTCGCCCACGAACGCCACGCGCTCGCCGCGCTTTTTTAAGTCCTCTATATACTTCGCCTTGTCCTCGGGGCGGAGCGACCACGCCGCTTCGTCTATGCCCAGCTCGTCGCGGATGTACTTCGCCGCGCCCTCGCCGTCGCCCGTGAGCATGACCGTTTTTATGCCGAGCCTCTTAAGCTCCGCGACCGCTTCCTTCGCCCTATCGCGCGGTCCGTCCGCCACGCCTATGACGAGCACGGCTTCGCCCCCCGTCATCGCGACGAGAGCGCTGCCGCCCGCGGCGCGTATGTCCGCTATCTCGCGGGAAAACGCGGAAAGATCGGCTCCGCGCTCTTCGGCGAGAGCGACGCTGCCTATGACGTACTCCCTGCCGTTCGCCCTGCCGGATATCCCGCCGTAGAACTGAGCGAAGTCCGTCGCTTCGGGAAGTTCGAGCCCCGCGCCGTACCCGGCTATCGCCGCGCTTATGGGATGCGAGCTGAGCTTCTCCACTGCCACCACCGCGCTCATGTGCGACATATCGCCAGCCACGGCGGTCACTTTGGGCTTTCCTTCGGTTACGGTGCCCGTTTTGTCGAACGCCACTACGGTGATCCTGCCGGCGTTTTCGAGCGCCGCCGCGCTGCGCACGAGTATGCCTTCGCGCGCCGCTCTGCCCACGCCCACGGTGACCGCGACCGGAGTCGCCAGCCCGAGCGCGCACGGACAGGATATCACGAGCACGCTCGCGGCGAATATCACCGAATGCGCGACGTCGGGCGCGCCCGAGCTCACGCCCGTCACGATCATCCACACCGCGAACACGACGAGCGCTACACCTATGACCGCGGGCACGAATATGCCGCTTATCTTATCCGCCAGCCGCCCCACGGGCGCTTTGCCCGCCGAGGCGCGCTCCACCGCGTCTATGATGCGGGAAAGCGTGGTATCTTCGCCCACCTTTTCGGCGCGCACTTTGATATAACCGCTCTCGAGCAGGCATGCCCCAACCACCTTGTCGCCGCCGCGAACGTCGCGCGGGATGCTCTCGCCCGTGATCGCGGCTTCGTTCACCGCGCCTTCGCCCTCCGTCACCTCGCCGTCCGCGGGAATACTTTCGCCCGCTTTGACGACGAATACGTCGTTCGCCACGAGCATGGAGGCGGGGATGAGTTCTTCTCTGCCGTCCTTTATAATGCGCGCCTTGTCGGGGCGCAGGGATATCAGCCCGTCGATGGCGGACGTCGTGCGCGTCTTGGACAGCGCTTCGAGGAACTTGCCCACGGTCACGAGGGTGAGCACCATCGCCGCCGAATCGTAATACAGGTAGCTCCTTGCCGAGCTTATCGCGTCGGAGAGCGCCTCCCCCGTAAGCCCGCCGTCCACGCCGAACAGCAGCGCGGTGCCGTAAACGCCCACGCAGAACGAAGCTATGCTGCCGAGGGATACCAGCGTATCCATATTGAACGAAATGTGACGCAGCCCCTTGAATGCGCTCACGAAAAATTTGCGGTTCACGATCATCACCGCCACGGTGAGAGCCGCCTGTATGAAAGCCCCCGCTATCGCCCCGGCTTTTCCGGGGAACTGCGGCAAGCCTATCATGTGTCCCATCGCGAAATACATGACGGGGACGAGCAGTACTACGGAGACTATGAGCCGCCCGAGCGTCGCTCTCGCCTCGCGCGCGTGTACCTCGCCTATGCGCTTACGCTCTTTTTTCTCGCTCGCGCCGTAACCTATATCCGTAACCGCTTTTATTATATCGGCGGGCGCGGCGTCGCCTTCCACGGTGAGCGTAGCCGACAGCAGATCCGCCGAAGCGCTCTTTACGCCCGCGACCTTCTTCGCCGCACGCTCCACCGCCGCGCTGCACGCCGCGCAGCTCATGCCCGTGATGTCGTATACTTTTGCCATATATCTCCGCCCGCAGCAAATATAACCGCGGTTTATTTATTCTTCTTTTGCAAGTATACAACCGAAGCGGCGGTTTGTCAAGCCATTTCACCGCCCCGCGCCGCCCGCCCGAAGCGTATCCGCTCCCGCGAAATTGAAAACTTTTCCGAATTTTCGGAAAAGTTTTCAATTTCGTTTACCGCGTATCTTTTCATTACGGCTCACGCCGGGGCGAAAGACGAAAACGGTCGTCAGCGCCCACGGGATCATGAAATGCCGTCTCTGTTCAGAAGTTTTTTATAGCTCTTGTTGCGGATGACGGATACGACCACGGACACCGCCACTATCCCGCAGCCTATGCCGAGGCAGCCTTTGAGGGCGACGAGCAGGCGCGACGCCATTTCGGCGTAGTTGGCGTAGACCATGTTGCTCATCGTAAGGTATATGTCGCCTCCTGGGATGAGGGGGAGCACGGCGGGTATGAAGAACACCATTGCCGGCGCTCTGAACTTTACGGCAAGCAGTTCGCCTATGAGCGTGACGACGGCTGCGGCGGATATCGTGCGGAAGAATATCTCGTTCACTCCGCCGACGTATTCCATGAGATTGATGATGACCATCGTCACGAGCACGCTCGCGAGGGCGAACGGGATACGCTTATAGTCTATATGGAAATACAGCGAGAAACCCAGCGCTCCCACCACGCCCGCGGCGGATCTCACCACGGGATAATAGTCTCCGCCGAACCCGCCCGGGGGCACCGCGTTTATATCCACGCCGCTGACCAGCCCGCCCGCCGCGACGAGCGCGACGGATATGCCTATCGCGAGCCCGAGCGTCACCATGAGGCTCTGCAAAAACTTGACCGCGCCGCTCGTGACGTCGCCGCACAGCATGTCGCGCACGGCGTTGGTGAGCGTGAGCCCGGGGATGAGGATCATTATCTCGCCCACGATCATCGTCGGCAGGTTATCCCCCATTCCGAGCGCGTACAGGAACACGCAAACCATGCTCGCGAGGAAGGAGCTGAGCAGCGTGGACGCGAACTTGTTCATCACCCGCGAAAGGTAATAGCCGAGCAGCATGACCGCCGCCGCGGCTATCGCCGCGACCAGCCCGTCCAGCGGCGTGCCCATGGAAGCGACCGTCATGCCGAAGCTGCCGAGCGCCACGCCCGTGACCTCCTGCCACAGCGTAGCGGTCTTTCTCGCCATGGCTTCTTTGAGTCGCCGCGCCGCGTCCGCCACGGGAGGCGCGGTAGCGCAGAACTCGCGCGAGAGCGCGTTCACCTCTTCCAGCTTGCGCAGGTCTATGCTGTCCTTTCTTATGCGCACCGAACGCGTCGTGCGGTCGCCGTTTTCGAACTCCGCCGTGAGGATTATCACCGTGCCCGTGGCGTAGGAATCGGTGTCCACGGCGCCGTAGGCGCGGCAAAGCCGATCCACCGCGTACTCGGCGCGCTGCATCTCTCCTCCCGATTCGAGGATCGCTCTGCCGAGCAGCAACGCCAGCTCGATCACGTCCTCGTGCTCGTCCTCTTTGCGCTCGTCGGCTTCCAGCTCTTCGATACGCAAAAGCTCTTCTTCGGTAAGTTTTCCCTGCATATTTTCCCCTTTATTGTTCCCTTTATCGCGGCTGTTTATCGTCATGCGGAAACGCGGTCATTTCCCCACGCAGAAGCGCGAGAAGATGTCGTCGAGAACGTCCTCGGTGGCGTTGGCGCCCGTCACTCTCCCGAGCGCGGAAAGCGCTCCGCTCACGGCTGCGGAAGCGAGGTCGACGGCGTCCGCCGAGAACGCTTCTTCGGCATGCACGAGTTCTTCCGCCGCTTCGAGCACGAGGGCGTAGTGCCTGCCGTTCGTTATCATTGCGCCGCCCGAAGATATTTTGCCGCCGAGCGCGGTACGGTATATGCGCTCTTTGAGCTCGCGTATGCCCTTGCCCGTGAGCGCGGAAACGGCGTCCGCGCCGCCTTCGGCGATATCCGTTTTGTTGTACACGTCGATGACCGCGCCCGAAGTTTCCACGGGCAGGATGACGGGCGCGGACAGGTCGATGACGCGCAGCACGATATGCGCGGTCTTTGCGGCGGCTGCGCTGCGCGCCACGCCCGCGGCTTCGGCTTCGTCGTCGGTATCCCGCACGCCCGCGGTATCTATGAGCGTGAAAAGCACGCCTTTATATTCGTAAGAGCACTCTATCGTGTCGCGCGTGGTCCCCGCTTTTGCCGTGACTATCGCGCGGTCGCTGCCGAGCAGACTGTTGAGAAGGCTGCTCTTGCCCGCGTTGGGCAGTCCCACGATGGCTACTCTCACGCCCTCTCTTATCTTTTCGCCCGCGCCGTAACTGTCCGCGAGCGCTTTGAGAGCGCGTATGCACTCCCTTACCGTCGGCAGAGCTTCCGCCGAGGTGCGCGCCTCCACGTCCTCTTCGGGATAATCGAGAGCGGCGGTCATCTCCCCCGCGAGAGCGAGCAGTCTGTCGTAGATACCGCTCACCGCTTTATGCAGCGCGCCGCGCATGCCGTCGTATGCGGCGTTTGCGGCAGCCGCAGACTGCGCGTTTATGAGGTCGCTCACCGCTTCCGCTTCGTCCAAACTCATTTTGCCCGCTTCGAAGGCGCGCCTCGTGAACTCGCCAGGCTCGGCGAGCCGTGCGCCCAAGGCTATGAAACGGCGTATGATCGCCTCGTACACTTCGGGCGAGCCGTGGCAATGCACTTCCGCGACGTCCTCGCCCGTATAGCTCTCGGGCGCGTAGAACATCACCGCAAGCACGCGGTCGCGCAGTCTGCCCGCGTCCAGCGTGCCGAGGACCATGCGCCCGTGCTCCAGCCTGTCCGCGCGCGAAAAACAGCCGGACAGTATGCTCTTCGCCTCCGGACCGCTCATGCGCACAACGGCTACCGCCCCGCGCCCCGCCGCGCTCGACAGCGCGGTTATCGTCTCGCTCTTCATGATCACATTTTACCACACCCCGCCCCGTTTGTCAACGGGCAAACGGGATTCTTGTTCCGGGGGAAACCGCCCCTCTTTGAAAAGACGGGCGGTTTCCCCCGCACCCCCTTCCTCCCGAGAAACTTAAGCCGATAATACGAACGACAAAACGCGTGCGCGTCATAAATATTTGCATCGTTTCTTTTAAAGTATGGGATTCAAGAAAAAAGGAGTCTTTTCTTTCCGAAGAAAAGGCTCCTTTTCACTTAATATACCTACCGGTCAAAATGTAAATCCGTTTACTCGGCGGCGTCGGAAGTATCCTCCGTGCCTTCGGTATCCTCGGTACCTTCCGTATCCTCGGCGTCCTCGTCTTCTTCCTCTTCCTCGTCCTCGGGGAAAGCGGAATAGCCGTACACGCCCTCGAGTATATCCAACATGCCCGCGGTGCGCATGCCCAGCGTCATGCGGTAATAATCGGACGATGGCGTGGCGGGGTCGTCGTTCTCGCCGAACACGCCGTTCCAATCGAACGCATATACCTCGATATTACGCACCCAATCGCTGTCCTGATCGATATTGAACATCACGGTGTCGTACTCCTGCGAGACCTTACGCCCGTGATCGTCGGTAAGCTCGAGCGAACGCGGTTCGCCGCCGAGACGTATCACCACCGAGTAACCGCGTGCGGACTCCGCTCCGGTAGTGAGCTCGGTGTGGCGCGCGGACATCTCCGTGCGCGACATCTTGTTGTTTTCCGCATTGTCGCCGTCCGCAAGGCTGAGCCCGAAGGAGTAATTGAACTGCAGGCAGGCGGCTATCAGCGAGAATCCGGACTCGTCCAGAAGATCGCCCGCCGTGTAACCGTCGTCGGCATACTCGCCCGTGCCCTCGTTGAGCTCGGACGCGATCGCACCCGAATGCAGAAGATTGCCCTCGGCGCTGCTGTGGTATATCTCCACGGCAGTGACGTTATCCAGCCAGCCGCCGGCATAAGCCGTCGGACGGACCACTATGCTCGAGAGCACGACCACGGCAGCCACGGCAAGTATCGCCACCACCGCGATAACTATCGCTATTATGTTTTTCGCTTTGTCTGACATCGTAAACGTTTCCTTTACTCGGTTTTATCTTTGCTTTCGCCGTCGGACGGCGTATCGGTCTCTTTATCCGCGATCGCGGTATCCGAAGGCAGGCGGACAGCCGCTTCCTTCTTATCCTTCTTGTTGCCGAAATTGCGGTAAGTCCTGTCGTCGATGACCTTCATCACCTCGTCCGCCGAAGCGCCTTCCATGATCATGTCGAATTCCTCGGCGTACACCGTCTCCTTCTCGATGAGCACGCGCACGAGCGTATCGAGATATTTCCTGTTCTCGGACAGTATGCGCAGCGCGGTCTGATGTCCTTCCTCGACGAACTTGCGTATCTGCTCGTCGATCTCCGCCGCCGTCTTGTCGCTGTAATTGTGGCTGCTGCCGTAGTCGCGCCCGAGGAACACTTCCGTCTCCCCGCCGTAATAGATGGGTCCGACGCTGCTCATGCCCCACTCGGTGACCATCTTGCGCGCGCGTTCGGTAGCCATCTTTATATCCCCCGAAGCGCCCGCGGACACGTCCTTTATCACGAGCTCTTCCGCCGCGCGGCCGCCCATCGTCATCGCGATGTTCGCCGTCAGCTTATTGAAGGTCACATGGTTGTCGTCGTTGTCCGGACGGGTCATCGTGTAACCCGCGGCATTCCCTCTCGGGATTATGCTTATCTCGTGGACGGGATCGCAGTTGGGCGCGAGGCGGTATGCGACGATGGCGTGACCGCCCTCGTGATACGCGGTGATGCGCTTGTCTACCTCGGTCACCAGACGGCTCTTCTTCTGCGGGCCCATGATGACCTTATCGATCGCCTCGTAGATGTCTTCCATTATTATCTGCGTGCGGTTGGCTCTCGCGCAGAGTATCGCCGCCTCGTTGAGCAGGTTGGCTATCTCCGCGCCCGTGAAGCCGCTCGTTATGCGGGCGAGCACGCGGTAATCGATCTCGGGCGACATCGGCTTGTTGCGCGCGTGCACCTTGAATATCGCCTCACGGCCGCGCACGTCGGGTATCTGCACATATATCTGCCTGTCGAAACGCCCGGGACGCATGAGCGCGGGATCGAGTATGTCCGCACGGTTGGTCGCCGCCATGACGATTATCGCCTCGTTGGATTCGAAACCGTCCATCTGAACGAGCAGCTGGTTGAGCGTCTGCTCGCGCTCGTCGTGACCGCCGCCCAGGCCCGCGCCGCGCTGACGACCCACCGCGTCTATCTCGTCGATGAAGATTATGCAGGGCTGGTTCTTCTTCGCCTGCGCGAACAGGTCGCGCACGCGGCTGGCGCCCACGCCCACGTACATCTCAACGAAGTCCGAACCGGATATCGAGAAGAACGGCACGTTTGCTTCGCCCGCCACCGCTTTTGCGAACAGCGTTTTACCCGTGCCCGGAGGACCTACGAGCAGCACGCCCTTGGGCACTCTCGCGCCCACGCCCGCGAATTTGCCGGGAGTTTTGAGGAAGTCGACGATCTCCGCCAGCTCCTCTTTCTCCTCTTCCGCGCCCGCGACGTCGGAGAAACGCACTTTGAGCGAGCTCTGCACGTTGGCTTTGCTCTTGCCGAAGTCGTTAGCCACTCCGCCGCCACCGCGCATGCTGCGGAACAGTATGACGATGAACACTATCATGATCGCGATCATCGCGACGGGATAGATGTAATCGAATATGGATACCGAATACCTGTCGGTATACAGCACGTTGGAGGGCGAGTATCCCGACCATTCGGTATACGTCGACCCCTGCAGCGCTTCGAGGACGCGTGCGTCCGTAACTATGCCGCTGCCTAAGAATTCGCTCCATGCCGTGGCGGCGTCCTCTTCCGTCATGCCGTTGCTCCTTACGGCTGCGGCAAGATCGGACGCGCGAGAGACCGCCGCGTCGTAGCCGGCGAACACGTCCTCGTACTGACCGGCATAGAGTATGACGGAATAATTCTCGCCGCCCGAACGGAACGTCACCGTATCGTTGGCGACGCGCAGCGTCTTATCTTCTATATCGCCCGAGAGCAGCATATCGTAAAAATCTCCCGAGCGCACTTCCTTTGCCTGCGTCGTGGCGAATATGATGACTACAACGACCACGATGACCGCGAGGAACGCCAGAAGCGCTATTAAACCTTTGGTGCTTGATTTCAATTCAGAGTTCTCCGCGCTCTCCGCGTTTCGCGGAAAGCAAGCCGCGCCGTGCGGCTGAATATACTATCCTATTATAGCGCATGCGAAACAAAATTACAAGTGTTTTCGCGCTGTTTGTGCGGCGGACGCGCCCGATGTCGCGCGATTTTTCGCGTTTATCCCTCTTCGTACTCCGCGCCGACGAGATAGAGCGCCTGCGGCGGTGCTATATCGGGCATCTCTCGGCGGTCTCCCGAGGCGAGCGCCGCGGCTACGGACGCGGGAGACTTTTCTCCCCTGCCTATGCGCATGAGTGCACCCGCGATTATGCGTACCATGTTGTACAGAAAGCCGCTGCCCGTCACGCGGTATACTATGCGGTCGCCCTCGGTGCGTATATCCGACTCGTACACCGTGCGCACGAAGGTCTTCGCCGACGAGCCCGACGACATGAACGCCGAAAAATCGTGCGTGCCGACGAGCGCGGTGGCTCCCTCTCTCATCGCGCCGACATCCGCGCTCTCGCCTATGCGGCATTCGCGCGTGCGGCGCAGCGGGGATTCGACGGGCGAAACGTACATCACGTATTCGTAAGTCTTGCGCTTGGCGCTCTTTCTCGCGTCGAAACCCGCGGGGGCGTAAGAGCAGCTCTTCACCTTGACGTCCTCGGGCAGCCAGTGGTTGAGCGCGCGCATCATCGTTTCGGGATCCAGACCGCTGTCCGAATCGAAATGCGCGGGCTGGGCGAGCGCGTGAACGCCCTCGTCCGTCCTGCCGCTGGCGGTCACCGCCGCGCCCGGCGTTATGTGCGCGAGAGCGGCTTCCGTCTCTCCCTGCACGGTGCGGCAGCCCTTCTGCCGCTGCCAGCCGTGGAACGCCGTCCCGTCGTATTCGAGAACGATCTTGTACCTCATTGCGATCCCTTTCGTTAAAAATAACGTATAATAGTTAATTACAGCTTAAATCCGCCGACGCTCCCGAACAATAAGTTCCCCGCGCATGACAAGTCATGCGCGCCCGCTTTTTGCGGGAAGTTGACGGAGCGATAATTACAGAACCCGCAGCTTCAGCCGCGAGATTTTCGGATGAAAAGACGCGTTTCTCGGAGCGTGCGAAGCGTTAGCGGTCGCCGCAGGGTGACCCCGCGGCGGCTCGGAAATGCGGTCATAGACCGAAAAGACGATAAAACTTTCATCCGCTATGACGAAAATATTTTCGGAAAAATTTCAATTTGAAATTTTCTTAAAAATTTTTCGGAATAAGGGCGCAAGTCACACCGCTCCCAAGCGGAAAAAGCCGATCCAGCCCCAGCCCCACCAGTTATACACGCATACGAGGATGAAGAAGAGCAGCGCAGCCGAAAGCAGCATGACGATGATATCCGACGCTTTGAAGCGCAATACCTTCATGCGCGTTTTGCCCTTGCCGCCGTTGTAGCAGCGGGACTCCATGGCATCGGCGAGATCCGCCGAGCGCTTGAACGCGGATATGAACAGCGGTATGAGCACGGGCACGAGCGCGCCTATGCGTTTGAACACGTTGCCGTGATCGAGGCATGCGCCGCGCGCCTTTTGGGCGTTCATAACGCGGCTCGTCTCTTCGAACAGCGTGGGGATCATGCGCAGAGCTATGCTCATTATCATGCCGAAGGCGTGCACGGGCACTCTGAAGAGTTTGAGGGGCGCGAGCAGGAACTCTATCGCGTCCGCCATATCCACGGGGGTGGTGGTGAGCGTGACCATCGTCGGCCCCAGCACGAGCAGCACTATGCGGCAGAGTATGAATCCGCCCGTCATCAGCCCGGTGCCGCATATGCAGAAAGGTCCGAACTCGACGTACAGCGTTTCCGCCTCCGCGCCGTTCCCCTTATTGAGCAGCACGGTGAATATGAACGTCACGACCGCGAGCACGATTATCGCTTTGAGCGAACCGAGCACTTTGAGCGGCGGTACGCGGCTCATGAGCACGACGGCGAGCAGCAGCAGCGCGATGAGCGCGAACTGCATGAAGGAGTCCGCGAATATCACCGTGACGATGTATACTATCATTACGATGAACTTCGCGCGCGCGTCCGCCCTGTGCACGGGGGAATCGACGGGATAGATCTGTCCGAAAACTACGTCTTTCATCTCTCCCCTCCCGCGTACGCCTCGATCAGCTCGCCGAGCAGTTCGCTCTCGGTAAGGCAGTCTCCCCTGACGGGCACCCCGCGCGAAGCGAGGCAGGACGCCAGCTCCGTCGCCGCGGGCAGCTCCAGCCCCAGCGACTTTATGAGATCCCGCCGCGTGAACAGCTCGCCGGGCGTGAACACGCCGAGCACCTTGCCGTCGCCGAGCACGGCGACGCGGTCGCAGTTCTCCGCCACCTCGTCCATGTCGTGAGACACCATTATCATCGTCGGGCAGGTCGTGCGGCGGATATCCGCGAGCAGCGAGAGCAGTTCGCGTTTGCCCTCGGGGTCGAGACCCGCGGTGGGCTCGTCGAGTATGAGCACTTCGGGGCGCATGGCGATGACGCCCGCTATCGCCGCGCGGCGCTTCTGCCCGCCCGAAAGCTCGAAGGGAGAACGTTCCGACACTTCGTTGTAGTCCAGCCCGACGAGGCGCACGGCTTCGCGCACGCGGGCGTTTATCTCCTCTTCTCCCAGACCGAGATTGCGCGGACCGAAAGCCACATCCTCGCGCACGGTGTCCGCGAACAGCTGGTACTCGGGGTATTGGAACACCATGCCCACCTTTTCGCGCAGACCTTTGAGGTCGGGCTTCTTCGCCGTGAGGTCTATGCCGCACACGCGAAGCACCGCCCTTTCGTTGGCGTGATGCTTGCGCTGCACGCGGGTGAGCGCGTTTATGTGCGAAACGAGCGTGCTCTTGCCGCTGCCCGTCTGCCCGATGACGCCGAAGCACTCCCCGCGCATAACGGTGAGCGAAACGTCGTCAAGCGCCCTCGTTTCAAACGGCGACCGCGGGTTGTACACATACGTCAGGTCTTTTATCTCTATGGCGGCGCCCTCGAGCGGCGGGGGCGCGACGAACTTTACTTTATCGCGCATAATGCCTCCGCAAGCCCTTCGGGCGTTATGATACCGCCCGGCAGGCATACTCCTTTCCTGCCGAGTTCGTAAGCGATACGCGTCGGAAGCGGAGCTTCCAGCCCGATAGAGCGCAATGCCTCCACGTCGGAAAGCGCTTCGCGCGCGGGCGCGTCCGCGACGACCTTGCCGCCCGACAGCGCTATCACCCTGTCGGCGCGGGCGGCTTCGCCCGGGAAATGCGTTATCATGACCACGGTCATGCCCTCGTCGCGGCGGATACGCTCCACCACGTCCATGACCTCTTTCTTGCCGCGGGGGTCGAGCATGGCGGTGGACTCGTCCAGCACCATGACGCGCGGCTTCATCGCCAGCACTCCGGCGATGGCTATGCGCTGTTTCTGCCCGCCCGAGAGGCGGAAGGGCGTGCCCTTGCGGTGCGCGTACATCCCCACGCACTCGAGCGCCCAATCAACGCGCTCGCGGCACTCCGCGGACGGGATACCGAGGTTCTCGGGTCCGAAAGCCACGTCGTCCTCTATCACGGAGGCGACCATCTGGTTATCCGGGTTCTGGAACACCACGCCCACCGTGCGGCGTATGTTAACGACATCCTCGCCGCGCGCCGAGGCGGTGTCCGTGCCGTCGACGAACACGTTGCCTTCGTCGGGGATATACAGCGCGTTGAGCAGCTTGGCGAGAGTGCTCTTGCCGCTGCCGTTCGCGCCCACGAGCGCGACGAATTCGCCCTCCGCGATGTCGAAAGACACTCCGCGAAGAGCTATCACCTCGTCCTCGGTGTCGCGATTGTATTTGTATACCGCGTTTCTGACGCTTATCATGCTCTTATCCATATATTATATATATCGTCACAGTCCGCCCATGAAGAGCCTTACGAAAAATTCCGTTATGTTGCCGGGCGGCACTATCGCCGCCACCTTGCCGCGCACGCTCCCGATCGGGACGAAGCCCACGGACGCAAAGCGCGAATCGGTGGAATCGTTGCGGTTGTCGCCGAGGACGAACAGACAGCCCTCGGGTACCGTCACGATCTCATCGGGGCGCAGGAACACGCCGCTGTGGCGGACGTAAGCGTCCGTCATCGGCTCGCCGAGGTAGTCCTCTTCAGCACGTTCGCCGTCCACGTACAGTTCGAGCACGTTATCGCCCGCGTAACGCAGTTCCACCGTCTGCCCTTCGGTCGCGACCACGCGCTTTATGAGCGTGCCTTCCTCGCAGTCGAACACAACGATGTCGCCGCATTCGGGCGTGAAGGAGTTATACAGCGTCACATACTGCCCGTCGCGGAGAGTGGGCCACATACTGCTGCCGTCCACGAGGCAGAGCGAAAATACCGAGTTTATTATCGTGACCGCGAGAAGGAGCAGACATAGCGCCGCCGCAAAATACAGCAATGCGTCGCCGAAACTGCGGCGTTTCACATCCAAAGTATACGGTTCGTTCATCGTCACACCCAAAGCATGCTCGCAACTATGACGGGCGAAGCGCTCATTATGCGCATACCGAACACGTCCTCCCAACCGCCGCACACGCCGTACGGAGATTTGAAGTCGGAGGCTTCCAGCGTGAGTTTGCGCCAGTTATCTCCCGGTTCGAGGTTTACCGAGCGCGAAAATTCCGCATATCCCCTGCCCGCAGCCGCGGCGGCTACGGTGAACGTCACCGTCTGCGCCTCGGGCGAGTATATCATGATCTGCAAAAGATACCCTTCTTTGCCCGAGAACGCCGGGTCGCCCAGCTTGTATGTGGCGAGCGCGCCCGCGCCCGAAGTCACGCCGCTTATACCGAAAGGTCCCTCTTTGACGGACAGCGTATCCGCAGCCGTCATGGACGCCTCTTCCGACCAGTCGTCCGTACCCATGTCGCCGTCGTATATCAGGCGGCTGTCGGTGAGCGGCGTTTCGTCTATGCCGAGAAGGGCGGGCAGCTTTTCCAGCACGGGGCTGCTCACGCTCAGCCCCTCGGAAGAGCGCGAATTGACGAATGCGTATATATGCTTTTTCGCGTCGTACACGTCTACGGGCGCGATATATTCGCCGTCGCCCACGACCATCAGCTTTATCCTGCTCCAATTACGGAGCGCGGGATCGTCCGTCCCGCGGGAGACGAACAGCTCGGTCTCGCACGAAGGGTCGGACTTCACGTTGTAATACAGCCTGCGCTCGGAAGCGGAAGCGGTGAGCTCGGGCTCCGCGGGCACTTCGCCCCGCCCGAGAAGATACTTGTCCAGCCACAGCCCGACGTCCGCGCGCTGCTTGACGCCTATCGCGCGGTTCGTGCGCTCGCTCACCGACAGCCGCGAACCCGACTGCTCGGGGATGAGCGAATATACCGCGCTCATCTCGTCCGCCTTGCCGTCTGCGTCGTTGGACGCGATCATCATGAGGAGCGGCACGTTCACCATGGGCGCGTAAGCCGCGTCAGCCAGGGCTACCTTATACATAAGGAAATTGGGATCGTCGCTGCGCTCCTCGCACATGCCGCTCGAATACAGCGTGATCGCGCAGGAGAGCCGCTTATCGAGAGCCGCGGCTTTGAGTGCCGCCGAGCTCGCCACTCCCTCGCCCATCACCGCGAGACGCGTGCCGTCCACGAAGTCCAGCGAAGCGGCGTAGGACAGCGTGCGCATACCTACCTCCGCCCACACGCTCCAGCAATTGAAGCGCATGTCGCCGGGATACTCGGAAAGCCGCTCGGGCGTATAGTTCGCCGCCGAAAGCGACCGCGGATATATCGTGTACTCCGGACTGTCGTCGCGCACGCCCGCGTAATCGGGAACGATGACCGCGTACCCCTTGTCCGCCAGCCACTCGACGTCCGCCTCCGCGCTATGCCCCACGTCCGGCATGAACACCACCGCAGGATACCTGCCCTTCCCCGCGGGAAGAGTGCAGCGCACGAACACGCGCACCACTCCGTCCGTCGTCGTGGGCCCGTTGAAATACGCGGTGACCACCCGTCTGCCTTCCGCTTCCCTGTCCGCGAGTATGCTCGCGCAAAGCGGCAGCGCCGACGGGTCGTAACCTTTCCATATCTGCTGCGGCGTCAATAATTCCATGATATATTATTGTATAATGTAAGGAAAGATTTGTCAAATACTTTTACCTTGCGCGGCGCTTCACCGCAAAAGCGTGAGGGCAATTTTGCTTTCACGCTTTTGCCGATACCGCGCTTCGGACAGACACAGAACGTCATCGTATTTTCCGCGAATTCCATAATTGCGGCTCCTCTACCGTCTCGCAAAAGAGGGCGCGCATGACTTGTCATGCGCGGAGACGTATGATAAACTATATCCGGATAAGAGATATTGGCTTGAAAAATCCGCGAAAATCGCTTGACAAGCGTTGCCGTATATAATATAATACATTTTGTCGACGGCGAGACGTCATGATCCTCGGTAGCTCAGTCGGTAGAGCACGCGGCTGTTAACCGCGCTGTCGTAGGTTCAAGTCCTATCCGAGGAGCCAAAGAAAAAGACCCCGATATGAGGGTCTTTTTTCTTTGGCGACGGCGGATAGGACTTGAACCTTAAGAAGGCGCGAGCGCCCGGAAAACGCACTGCGTTTTCAGCGAGCGTGGCAGCGGGCTATGCCCGCGTCGCCGGCAGACTTGCCGCAAGGCGAGGCTGCGTCCTATCCGAGGAGCCTATCCTTATTACACTTGAACCTTAAGAAGGCGCGAGGGATAAGGAAACGCCAAAGGCGTTTCCCCCGAGCGGGCAAGCGATCTATGATCGCGTCGCCGGCAGACTTGCCGTAAGGCAAGGCTGCGTCCTATCCGAGGAGCCTGTCCTCATTCCTGCGTTTGCATTCCGAAAAATGCTCTGCGCTTTCCGCACCCTAACCATATCTGCGCTACGCCGGGTAACGTTCGCCGCCATAGGCGGCTCATGGACTTGCTTACGCTCGTAAGCAATAAAATACCGGCTACCTTGATCGCATCATATAATCGCCCTCGCTCGACAAATTTACGATTTTTTGATTTTTGTCGATTCAAGACTGACAAAATTATTGACATTTATAATTTTGTCGAGTATAATAATACAAAAACGATGGGAGCAATACTATGATACTGCGCAAAGCATATCTCGACCAAATCATTCCGCTTATCGACAAGGATATTATCAAAGTGCTTACGGGGGTACGCCGTTCGGGTAAAACCGTTTTATTGCAACAGATACAGGACTATCTGCTGCAACACGGACGGGACAAACACAACATTGTATATATCAGTTTTGAGTCCAAGACCAACGCGCACCTGAAAAATTCCGACGTGCTCTATTCATTTCTCCTCGACGCGGGCAAAAAAACAGACGGGAAAACGTATATTTTCCTCGACGAGATCCAGACCGTTCCGGCTTGGGAGGAAGTCGTATCTTCCCTGCTCGTCGATCTCGATTGCGACATATACATTACGGGATCGAATTCCAAACTGCTTTCGGGCGAGCTTGCGACGCTGATCGCGGGAAGGTATATCCGGATCCGCGTCTATCCCTTTACTTTGTCCGAAGCAAAGGAGATCACGCAACAAAACGATACGTTTGTTTCGGACGACGCGCTCTTTTCGGACTATCTGCGTTACGGCGGTCTGCCGCTGCGCTTTTCACTTGAAGAAATTTCGGTTGAACCGTATCTTTCGGACACTTACGACGCCATCGTCGTCAAAGACATCGTTCAACGCAACAAACTCGGCGACAGCTCTCTTTTGAACCTGCTCCTTTCCTTTTTGATGGACAACATCGCCAACCCCTTTTCGGCGCGCTCGATCGTTTCCGCCCTCGCCGCGAGCGGGATAAAAACATCCGTAGATACCGTCCTCGCTTACATCGAGTACATCAAAAACGCGATGATCATGAACTCCGTGCAGCGATACGACATCAAAGGGAAAAAACTGCTTGCCTCGGGTGAAAAATACTATGCCGTAGACTTGGGTCTCAGAAACGTCATCAAGTCGAGCAACGAAGTCGATTTCAACAAACTGTATGAAAACATCGTTTATCTCGAACTTCTCTCCCGCGGATACGACGTGAAAGTCGGCAAAACCGATAACTACGAAATCGATTTTGTCGCCTACAAGGGCAAGGAACGCATCTATATTCAGGTCTGCTATCTTCTCGCTTCGCCCGAAACGGTGGAACGCGAGTTCGGCAATCTTGAAAGGATAAACGACAATTACCCCAAATACGTGATATCCGGCGACCTGCCCGATTTTTCGAGGAACGGCATACGTCACTTCAATATTATCCGTTTCCTTTTGGATAAATAATGCGACGAGACGCAGATAAAAAGTCCTAAACGAAGATTCAGGACTCAAAACAGCGCAAACGCTACGTTAGCAAAAGCGTGAAAGCAAAACTGCTTTCACGCTTTTTATCAAACACGCACGGGATCTCAGACCTTTACGAATACGCACACGCTTTTGCCCTCTATATGGTATTTACTTTCGTATATGCCCAGCTCGCGGTCGCCGGCGGTGTCGCCGTCGATACGCAGGGACCACTTACCCTCGGGAAGGGGCACGTCCGCGGATTCGAGAGGATTGTAGACTATGTACAGCGATTCTCCGCAGCCCGTGAGCGTATAGGCGATGATGTCGTAACGCACGTCCGAACGGAACTCGGTGGCGTTTTCTATCTCGTCGCGGCCGACGAGGCGAAGCACGGGGTGCGCTTTGCGGAAGGCTATCAGCCCTCGGTAATAGTCGCGCATGGCTTCGACGTCCGAGCCGGGAACAAGCTCGTCCCACTCGATGTTATTCACGTCGTCGGGAGCGTTGTAGCTGTTTTCCACGAATCCGCCGTGGCCGTCGGGTTTTGAACGCAGGAGCTCCTCTCCCGACTGGAAGAAAGGCACTCCGCGGCTGGTGAGCACTATGCCCGCGCACAGGCGGTTGATACGCAATTTTTCTTCGAGCGGGGCGTGACCCGTCGTCATGGCTATCTTGTCCCACAGCGTGTTATTGTCGTGCGCGGAGACGTAGTTTATGACGCGGGAGGCGTCCGCCGCCACCCAGTTCATGTTGAAGTTGGGCGAAGTCGCCCCCATCGAGGAGAACTTGACGGCATTGACGTTCTCGTACGGTCTGCCGTTGGCGTAGCCGCCGTCTCCGCCGTTGAACACCGAGCCTTTTACGCAGTCGCGCATGACGTCCGAGAACACCGCGACCGCTCCCGCCGCGCCGTCGGACGCGGTTATGCCGCCCGCGTTCCACTTATTGCACTGCTTCTCGCCCGCGAGCAGCGTACTGCCGCCCACCCAGCCTTCGCCGTATATGAGCATGGAGGGATATTTTGCGTGGAGCGCGCGCTCCGCTTCCTGCATGGTCTCCACGTCGTGCAGCGCCATGAGATCGAAGCGGAAACCGTCCGCGTGGTATGTATCCGCCCAGTGCAGCAGCGAATCGATGATGAATTTGCGGCACATCGGACGCTCGCTCGCCGTTTCGTTGCCGCAGCCGCTGCCGTTGGAAGGATTGCCGCGGTGGTCGAAACGATAATAGTAATACGGCACGGTGAGCGCGAGGGGCGCTTCGAAGTTGTACGTATGGTTATACACGACGTCGAACACCACGCCTATGCCGCTCGCATGCAGCGCGCATACCGCTTCGCGCAGGTCGCGCACCCGCGAATTGCCGTTGCGCGGGTTGGTGCAGTAAGCGCCCATGGGCATATTGAAATGCTTGGGGTCGTATCCCCAGTTGAACGCGTTGTAAGTGTCGTCGTACAAACGCGTTTCGTCTACCGTTGCGAACTCGGCTACGGGCAGGAGATGTATGTGCGTTATACCGAGATCCGCTAGGTAATCCAGACCTATGCTCTCCCCCGAGCCGTTATGCAGACCGCGCTCGGAGAGCGCGAGAAAGCGCGTGCGGTTGATCGCCCGCGTTTTGCCCGAAAAGTCGCGGACGTGCGTTTCCCATATGACCGCGTCGGTATAATTTTTAATCGCATGTTTCCGCTTGTACGCTTCGTGCTCCTCCGCCCAGCCGTAAGGCGTGAGACGGGGCGAGGACAGGTCGGCTATCATGCCGCGGCGGGCGTTCATGCCGCCGCTGACCGCGTAAGGGTCCACGGTCTCGACGTCCGCCCTGCCGTTATAGCTCATGGTATATGTATAGTACCAGCCAGCGAGGTCGGCGTCCAGCGTGGCGGTCCATACGCCGCGCTCACCGCGCGTCATCACGCCGCCGTAATAGTTGCTGCCCGTTTCGCCGTCGCCGTAGATATTGAGCCGCACGCACTGCGCGAACGGCGCCCACACGCGGAACACCGTTCTGCCGCTCTCTATGCTCGCGCCCAGCTTGCCTTCGTAAGTATAGCGAGAGGCGAACTCCGCCGTATCGTATATGCCCTTGGGCTGCGCCGCCACGCTTATCCCCGAACGCACGACAAAGCAGGGCTGCTCGGGATCGAGCTGCCTGCCGAGTATGAGGTTTATCTCATGCCCTTCGTGAGGATTGCTGTAAAAATCCTTTATCGGAACGCTCACGCCGCCGCTGTACACGCGGAATTCGTCGCGCGTGACGCCCCAAGCGTCCGCCACGAACACCACGATGCGGTCGTAATCCTCTATGAACGCGCGCGTGCGCCTGTCCGAAAAATTCTGCTCTGCCATGCCGCGCTCCTTTTTCAGCCCGCGACGACGGAAAGCGTTATCTTGGCGCTCACTTCGGGATGCAGTTTAACGGTTATCTTGTATTCGCCGATCTGTTTTATGGGGCTGTCGAGCACGATCTTCTTTTTATCCACGGTCACGCCCGCTTTTTCCAGCGCTTCCGCGATCGCCTGCGACGACAGCGAACCGAACAGTTTGCCGTTCGCGCCTATTTTGGCTTTGAGCTCCACTTTCGTTTCGCTCAGCTTTGCGGCAAGCTCTTTGGCGTCTTTAAGAGCGGTGGCTTTCTTGTAAGCCTCGCTCGAACGCTGAGCCTCGAGCAGACTGATGTTCTGCGCCGTGGCGGGCTGCGCCAACCCCTGTTTTATAAGATAGTTGTTGGCGTAACCGTCGGAGACGTTCACCACATCTCCCTTTTTTCCCGAGCCTTTTACGTCTTTGAGCAATATGACTTTCATGTCGTTCTTCTCCGTTTATAAAAGCGGTTTGAAAAATTATAGCATATAAGCGCGTATATGTCAAGAGCGAGCGGCGATAAGCCTCACCAAAGCGCGGCAGCCTTTGTCTATATCGCGGTAAGTGCGCTCGAAGTCGTCCGTATACCACGGATCGGCGACGTCCGAAGAGTCCCCCGCGAACGACAGCAGCTTTTTCACCTTTTCCCCGCCGAAACGGCGCACCGCGTCGTGATAATTTTCGCCGTCCATGACGACCACGAGACCCGCCTCGTCGTACTCATCCTTGGTCAGCATCTTCGCCTGCCGTCTCTCGTACGGCACGCCGTGCTTATCCAGCGTGCGCCGCGCGGGAGAGTATATGTTGCACCCCAGCGCGTCCGTATGTAACGCGCGCGATATCACCCGGACGCCCGCTATCCCGGCTTCGTCCAGCAGTTTTTTCATGACGTACTCCGCCATCGGCGAACGGCATATATTCCCGTGACAAACAAAAATTATACTTTTCATTTTTTAGTGAATAAAGTTTCGCGGGGAAGGCGTGGGACTTTTGAAAAAGTCCCCCTCCTTCCCCGCACCCCTTTCTCCCCGAAAACTTAAAATAAATATTACTTCTTCCCTTGCGCATGGCGTGAGCCGAGCGATAGCGGTGCGCAAGGAGAGGAGCCGGAGTACGTGACCGAGAACGTAGTCGCCATCAAGCCCGCTATACTCATAGCCCCGAGACAGCGGAAGGCACAGAGTGGGGTTCAGGGCGACAACAGGCGAGGGAGTTTACTATCGTCGCCGAGCAAGCGATAGCGCGAGGCGATATGACCGAGCACGTAGTTGCCATCAACCCCGCTATGCGCCTTCCCCTACATATTTGCCTCACTATTCCATGGAACTATACTATGTGATTCCAGCGTCCGCGGGACATCGATTATGCGCTGGTTGGACGAGCCGCGGAAACGCAGAGTGATATCTTTGAGTTTGAACACGAAGGGACCGTCTACGAGTACGTCGGTGAGCGCGAGCATTTCCTCGGTATCCTCGCCGCTGCCGCGGGACGGGATCTCGCCGATAAGCTCCTCGAAGGTGAAACCCGAGTATATCCATACGTTCTTGCCGGGCAGTTCGCGGCGCACGCGGCGGAGCAGACCGAGCAGAGCGGGTCTGTTCTCCGGCTCGAAAGGTTCGCCGCCGAGCAGAGTCAGCCCCTCTACGTAATCGGGTTTGAGCTCCTCGATTATCCTGTCTTCAGTCGCCTTGTCGTACGGCGTGCCGAAGTCGAAGTCCCACGCTATCTCGTTGAAGCAGCCCACGCAGCCGTGACGGCAGCCCGAAACGAAAAGAGAAACGCGCACTCCCAGCCCGTTGGCTATGTCGCGATATTTTATCTCGGCTACATTCATAAACTTCCCTTCCTTATTTTTTTTGCGGTACCCGGTGCCAACCTTGGGTAGTGCACTGCAAATGAGCGCGCTTTTCGGCTGTTTCCCTTGCGTGT
>ERZ1108167.349-NODE-349-length-31339-cov-99.232899_pt1 | contig 31339 bp, 19 predicted proteins | sample MGYA00403703_ERZ1108167 | MGnify/ENA primary metagenome ERZ1108167 (study PRJEB35170, sample SAMEA104062411) | human gut metagenome | biome: human gut; feature: human-associated habitat; material: faeces | place: Denmark | collected 2012-05-11 ...
TTTTCCCTTGCGTGAAAAATTGCCATCCTGTAATGAACAGCACAGACGAATTCAAAGGCGCGTACTACGAAATCGTCGAATACAACGAGCGAGATATAGAAGTCTACTATATCTGGTTCAAACTTGCGAAATAACAAAGAAGATAAAGACCATGAAGAAACAATACCAACTGAGCGAATTTCAATTCTATGACGGAGAAGAGTTCATCACCTTCAACCTCATAGACATCAACACGGAAAAGAAAGAGATCACGGTCGCCGTGACAGACCGCGGACGCATCAGCGTTCACACATTCGACCTGCTGGAAGATTGCGGCAGGCTCTACTTCGAATACGGCGTAGGCTTCAATCAAATCGACCGTGGCGTGTGCTTGTCTTTGATACGAGCGGGAATGACCTCATTCAAAGCAAGCGCAAAACTTACGAATTCTTGCAAGGTTCCGATATTCCAAGCCGCCCGTACGCATAGGCGGTAAGACGGATCGCGCCTTCGGATCGGGAATGTCGGCAGGGGCTTTCGCAGCCTTTTAACGATCGCAGTCACGCAGATCCGGCTTCCTGATAAAAGAGTCTTGACATTTTCGAACGGTCGGTACCTGAGTGAATATTGCTATCCGTACCGCAGACAAGCGCAATGCGCATATATGCTCCCAATATAATGCGCAGCGAAAACCTCTCGGGGAAGATCAGCCCCGCAATGCCGATAACGGATACCTTATCTATTTTTCCACTCTACCGTTATCTCCGTACCCTGTCTGTAAGTATAAGACCAATCCGGATCCCAACCTTCGGGTCTTTCCGCTACTTCGCAAATGACCGTAAGATCGACCGTATTGTTGTTGAAAACCAGTTCGCCAACGGAAACCACGCTTTCGGGGATCGTTATTTCCGAGATCGCCGCCTCGGAAAACGCTTTTTCGCCTATGCTCTCCAACCCGGAACAATCGCCGAGATTTACGGTATTCAATGCCGAGCAACTCGCAAATGCGCCGTTGCCCAACGTCTGCAGCTCCGACGGCAGTCTCAGTTCCGTGATCCTAAGACGGGCAAAGCTCCGCGACCCGATATATCTTAACGACGAAGGCAACTCCAAAACGGTGATCTTCTGCGCTCTCGTCGGAAAAAGCGACGTATCTTTTCCGTCAGCCACGCCGACTGTCCCCTCCTGTACCGTGAACGAAGTCATGGCAACATTATTGACCGCCACCAGCCAATTTCCTATATACAATCCGCCGTTTATATAGTTCGTATCCGCGTCGTATCCCGTTCCGCTGAACGCTCCGTAACCGATGGAACGCACCGTATCGGGGATATTGATCTCGGTAAGCGAAAAGAGCTTTGAGAAAGCGTACTGCCCGATGCGATACAAGCCGGTCGGCAATGTCATCTTCTTCAGTTTCGACGAATAACCGACTCCGGAAAACGCATCGTCCGCGATCACTATCGTGCCGTCTTTTACCGTATATTCGGTCAGCGGAGCAAAATCCTTGCTAACCGCTATGAGATAGCCGTCCACATAGAGCACTCCGTTTTTCCAATTGGACGGTTCATTGTAATACGCCGTTCCGTTAAACACGGAAAACGATACGGCTATCGGATTGTCCGGCATATCGATATCCGCAAGCGACGAACATCCGTCGAATATATGATCGGACAGCTCCGTCATTTTATCCGATAAACGGATCGATCGCAAAGCCGTGCAGTTCCCGAAAGCGCCGTCTCCTACGCTGCGCACATTTTTCAGTTCGACCGCCGAGAGAGCGGCGCAATCCTTAAAAGCGTAGGACCACACGTTTGTGAGCGAATCCGGCGCGATAAACTCAGTCAGATCCGTGCCGCAGAAAGCGTCGGAACGGATCTCCTTCAAAGTATCGGGGAAGTTAACCGTTCGCAGCGACGAGCATCCGTCGAAAGCCTCGTCGGGTATCACCGTAAGTCCGGCAGGCAGGCGCACTTCGCTCAAAGCCGTACAGCCGGAGCACATCCGATAACCGAGTTTCGTCACGGAATCGGGAATGATAAGTCTGCCGACGTTCTTATTATCCTTGAAAACGTCCTTTCCTATCTCCGTGACCGTGATGCCGTTGACCTCGGACGGGATCTCTACCGTTATGTCGCTTCCCGACAGACCGCTCACTCCCGTCAGAACGCCGTTGGCGTCAACGGAGAAAACGATCTTTTCCGATCCGCTCTGCGTCCATTTCGCATAAAGCGTCAAGTCTTCCGTCACCTCGTACGGGAAAGAGATTTTGTTCGAGAAAGTTTTATCCGTATACCAGCCTTCGAACTCATATCCGTCTTTTGTCGTTTCCGGCGATCGGTCTATGACCGATACTATCATATCGCTTACATACGTTCCGTCGTCGGTATCGAAACGCACCGTGTATTTATTCTTTTCCCATTTCGCGTAAAGCGTCTGATCCTCCGTCACCTCGTACGGGAAGACCGCTTTTTTGACGAATCCGCCGTCTTTATACCACCCCGCAAAAGTGTATCCGTCACGGGTCGTCTGCGGCTCTTCGTCTATCCGCGACGTTGTTATCGGGGCTATCGGAGTCCCGTGATCCACTTCGAAAATCACGGTATATTCCTGCGGTTGTTCGGGCTCCGATCCTCCGATCTTTTTGTAATACGCATACACGCTCACGTCTTCCGTAAGCGGAGTTTCTTCGTATGTGTTTGCCGTCAACCGTTCCTGCCATGTCCCGTTATCGAAAAACCAGCCTTCAAAAATATGATCGTCCTTCTCCGGCGCGGCAGGCAACGTCAGGCGTTCGTTTCCCGAAGTTTCTATGCTATCGACCGCCTCCCCGTCTATATAAAATGTGATCGTGTATTCCGAAGCGACAGGCGTTTCGTTTTCGAGGTAATACGCATAGACGTTGACGTCTTCCGTCAATACCTGTCCGACAAAAGTATCCTTTGTCAATTCATCCTTCCATATACCCTTATCCGAAAACCAGCCCTTGAACGTAAATCCTTCTTTCTTGGGCGCTGCGGGCATCGATATTTCTTCGTTGCCGTAAGTTTCTATCGTATCAACGAGTTCATCGCCGTCATAAAAAGATATCGTGTATTTTTTCGGAACTTCCGTTTCGGTGTCGCAAGCGGTAAAAATACCGACGGACAGCACGAAGCACATCATCATGCTTAAAAGGGCAATAAAATGTTTTTTCATCAGTAACCTCCCTGCGGTCAAACGTCTGCTTCGCATTAATAAAAGCAGCGCCAGACGTTATTATATAGAGAGCCGTAAACTATCACTTCTCAATTAACAGATATTATAACACATATTCCCCTTTTCCTCAACCGTTTGTCGAACAAGGGGCATACCGACAGATGCGGACGATCGGGAGTCTTATCCAAACAGGTCGCAGCATACACGTAAAACGCTCGCCTCCTGCCGCGCTCCAACCAAGCGGCTTGTCGAATCGACATTGCTTTGGTTTATTCTGTGAAATCGGTAAACGCTTTCAAAAGGCGGCCATTATGTTTCCTGCCGGTATTTATTATGTACAGACGCGCGGCTTGCCTCGTCTGTACGAGATATAGGAGGAAAATCAATGATTATTGCTGTTCAAAGGTGTTCGGGCGAGGTTAAGCAAACGCACATTTTTTCATTGTCAATATAAGAAGCCTTTTATGATGGTGTCCTCCGCTTCCTTTTCGGAGAGACCGAGCGTCATGAGCTTTATCAGCTGATCGCCGGCGATCTTGCCGACGGCGGCTTCGTGGACGAGGCTCGCTTCGGGGCTGACCGCGTCTATCTTAGGCGTGGAGATTATGCGGGCGCGGTCGAGCAGGATGCCGTCGCACTCGACATGGCCGAAGCAGCGGTTCTTGCCGACGACGTCGGACACGAAGGACTGGTAAGACTCGTCGCGGGCGACGGAACGGGAAACGACGTCCGCCGTGCTGTTTTCGCCCGTCAGCTTCACTTTGAATCGGGAGATCGCACGCTCGCTGCCCGAGGTCATGATCTTCTCCTTGACGATGAGGCGGGCGTTCTTGCCGACGGTGGCGGTAGTGAGGCGGTCGGTGTACGTCACGCCGCCCAGCTGAGTGGACTCCATAATGAGCGTGGAACCCTTTTTGAGGAACACGCGAGTAACGGGAGTGAACTCCTTTTTGCCGTTCGGATCGCCTTCGCCGTAGTGCCGCTCGATGTAACGCACGGTGCTCCCCTCTTCGAGATGGAAGGTGTGCACGCCGTCGTGGCGGGCTTCGCCGCAGGTATCGTTATGGATACCGCAGCCCGCGATGATGGTGACGTCCGCGCCCTTGCCGATGTAAAAATCGTTATACACGACGTCGAGCAGACCGCCCTGCGTAAGGATCACGGGGATATGCGCGCTCTTGTTCTTCACGCCGGGGCGCACGAATATGTCTATGCCCTCTTTGCCGTCCTTGCGGGAGAGTATCTCTATATCGGGGTCGGAGGCGCGGCCTATGGACTTGCCGTCCTTGCGGATGTTGTAAGAGCCTTCGGGTATGCCGTGAAGGTCGGCTATCTTGTAGAGCAGTTCGCTGTCCAGCTTATCCATTTGCCTGTCCTCCTTCTATCACCGAGCATACGTTGCGGCTGCCCGCGATACGGGGAAGCATGTCCTCGCGCTTGCCGATGACGGGCGCGCAGCTCTTGTCGAGCAGCACGATATTGTCCGCGATGTCTATTATCTTGCTCTGGTGCGAGACTATGAGCACCGTCTTGCCCGTCAGTCTGGTGAACAGCCGCGTGAGGCTGTCGAAGCTCCAGAGGTCGATACCCGCTTCGGGCTCGTCGAGCAGGAACACGCCGCCGTTCTTAGCCATAGCCATCGCGAGCTCTATGCGTTTGAGCTCTCCGCCCGAAAGGCTGTCGTTCATCTCTCTGTCGATATAGTCGCGCGCGCAAAGTCCCACCACGGAAAGATAGTCGCAAAGCCCCGCGAGATTGTTGCTGTGGTCGGAAGCTATATCGAGCAGCTTTCTCACGGTTATGCCCTTGAAACGCACGGGCTGCTGGAACGCCGTCGTGAAGCCGAGCTTAGCGCGGTCGGTGATGCTCATGTCCGTGATGTCCTCGCCGTTATAGAATATCTTTCCGCTCGTGGGGCGCTCTATGCCCGAAATGAGCTTGATGATCGTGCTCTTGCCGCTGCCGTTCGCTCCCGTGATGACGGTTATACTGTTATCCGGGAAAACGAGATCGATGCCCTCGAGGATGACGTTCTTCTTCCCCGTGCGCTCGTCCGTCACCGTATATCCTATATTTTTCAGTTCTATCATATATTACCTCTTGTCCGCTCGCTCTTTCGTCGTTACCGAATTATACCGCAAATCGCGCAAGTTGTCAAATTTTTTGAGGGGAGGAACGCGCCCGCCCGCCTTCGCCGCGCCTGACTCGGGATCTTTCCGAAAATCGGGTATTGACGAACGCGGGATAATGTGATATAATATAAAAACGATATACGGCGCCGCGAAACGCGGCAAAAACGCCGAAGGGGGAAAGGACATGTTCGAATTTTGCTACGGAGACCTCGATCTGGCGCATCGGTACGAAGAAGTGCCGGTCACAAAACCGGATTTCGCAAAACACTACCACGACTTTTACGAGCTGCTGTACTTTGCCTCCGGCGAGTGCGACTTCGTGATGGAAGACGTGCGCTGCCGTCTCGGCGCGGGCGACGTCGTTTTCATACTGCCCGGCGAACATCACTACCTCGATTACGGCACATCGCCCGACCGACCGCCCTGCGAGAGCTGGTCGCTCAAATTCGGCGACGCCGCCGTTCCCGCGTTCCTCGTTTCACGGCTCAGCGAAAAGGATAAGTTCTACACCGTATCCCACGGCATGACGCGCATGCTCGAAGACCTCGACGTCATCGCCGGCTGCGACGACGAGGACGAACGCGGCACGCTCGCGGGCTGCAAGCTCGTCGAACTGCTCGTGCTGCTCTCGCACACGCCGTGCAGCGGCAAGCCCCTCAAAAAGAACAAAACCATCGCGCGCGTAGTGGAGTATGTGGACGCGCACCTGCGCACTCCCCTCTCGCTCACGGACATCTCGTCCGCCCTCGGGCTCTCGCAGTCCTATCTCAGCAACAGGTTCAGCGAGTACATGAAAGTATCCGTCATCCAATACGTGCGCATAAAAAAGATAGTCGCCGCCCACCGCTGCATAGTCTTCGGCGAGCGCCCCACAGTGGTCGCAAAGGATTTCGGCTTTTCCGACTACTCCACCTTTTACCGCGCTTACGTAAAGATAATCGGTCACGCCCCGGGAGGATAGGCGCTTGCGCGGCGCTTGACCGCCGAACAAAATTTATTAATTTTGTTCGGCTGACGCCGCGCTTCCCCCTTGACGAAAGTCCTATCGTCTTTTCGGGCTATAACTGCGTTCTCGGGTCGGCATGGGGGATCCCTATGCCGACCGCTTCCGCTTCGCTCGCTCCGAAAGCCGCAGTTCTATCCTCGAAAATCCGATGAACTTTCTGCGAATTCCGTTAAGCGGGACAAATGCGCACAGGAGCTTGTCGTCTGCTGCGAATTCCGTTAAACGGAGCAATTGCGCGCAGGAGCTGTTCTGTCCGTGGCTAATGCCGTAAACGGGGCATATGTGCGCAGGGGCTGTTATGCGCGAACGAAGAGGCGGTTTTCATGCGGTAAAGAGAAAACCGCGGATATTTTTGCCCGTTTTTATTGACAATGAGGAAAATTGCTGTTATAATGAAATTGATTTCAGTGAAATTAAATTCATTATAAAGGCGGCGCAATATGTTCACGGGAAGAGAAAAGGAATCGGAAGCGTTGCAAGCCGTTCTGAAAAAGAAGAGCGGCAGCGTGCTCGTGTACGGAAAAAGAAAGATCGGGAAAACTACGCTTATTTTGCGGACATTGAAAGACGATCCGAACAAAACCGTTTATTACGAATGTCTGAAAGCGCCGCTGCAAGAAAACATAGACGGCTTTGTTACCGCGCTCGCCGACGCGCACGTCCTGCCGGTCAAAATGGGATTCGGGTCTTTCGGGGACGTTTTCCGCTATATCGATTCGCTGGGACAAACGCTGAATATCGTGATAGACGAATACCCGTACCTTAAACAATTCGCAAAAAGCGAGACCGTCGACTCCGTTTTCCAAAGCATCATCGACCGAATGGTCAATATACGCTTGTTTATAGCCGGTTCGCACATAGGCATGATGAAAGATCTTCTTGAAGAGAAGAACGCGCTTTACGGAAGATTTTCACTCGTTGTCAGGCTGGGCGAGCTCGATCACAAAGAGGCTGCCGCCTTCTATCCGGACAAGACCGCATACGATAAAGTCGCGTTTTATTCCGTATTCGGCGGATCGCCTTTCGTTTGCGAACAGATAGACGCAAATAAAGGTCTGAAAGAGAATCTTGTGCGTACGCTGCTCAATCCGTTGAGTTCGATATATTCATACGCCGAAAATCTGCTCGTCTCCGATCTGGCGGGAAGCACGAATGCCGAACGCATTTTTTCCGCGATCGGCAACGGGAAAAAGAAATACGGCGAGATCGAAAACAAATTGGGACTTTCAAACAACGGACTGCTCAGCAAACAACTGAAAAATTTGCTCGATATGGGCATGATCGCCAAAGTTTATCCCATAAACAAGGAAGACGACAACAAAAAAGTCTCTTATGAATTAACGGACAATCTGCTCCGCTTTTGGTATACCTATGTTTATCGCAACAAAGGAGCGCTTCGGATGCTGGGCGCGGAAGCATTCTTCGATAACCGCATCGCACCTACGCTGACGACATTCATATCGCACAGATTCGAAGATATCGCGCGCACATATTTCTCTCTTCGGGTAAAGAGCGGAAAAGAAAGCGGCATCCTGAATATCGGAACATATTATTACGACGACGCCGCGCGTAAAACGAACGGCGAGTTCGATGTCGTCCTGCAAACGCGGGACGGTTACGATGTTTACGAAGTAAAATACCTGTCCTCCCCGCTCTCCGAAAAAATCATGCGCGCCGAAGAGGCGCAGATCAGACAGATCAAAGGGATACCGATCGCGCGCATAGGTTTTATATCGATCAACGGCTTTGAAAACCGCCCGCCCGATTTCGTCTGCATCGACGGGCAAGCATTGTACGACTGAACGCGGCTCGATCCTTGCGCCCGGCGGGCGCTTCGATTATACGCGAAAAACCGTGCTTTTCTCGTATATAAAGCCCGCAAGGCGGCGCAGTCAAGCGCCGCCTTGCGGACTTTTGATACCCCAACTCTTTATTACGAGAGTTATCTGAGCTTGTTTTGCCCTCCTTGCCGCTCATCGCCGGCGGCATTATATGCCGTCCTTATGCGAGGACAAGGCTGTCGAAATCGTACCGTCCGTCCCCTTCGTACCGCACGTACAGCGCGGACTTTGCCGTGCAGCCCGCAAGATCGACGGCGGGAAGAGCCGTCCATTCGGAAACGGACAAGTCGACGGGAAGGACCGCGGCGGGTTCGCCGCCGGGCGCGTAAGAGACGACGAAACGTCCTTTGCCCTTGCCGCGCACGGTGAGGGAGACCGACTTCGTATCCGAAAGGTCGAAGTACTTGAAGCCCGCTTCGGCGCCGTTACGGATATTGGCGATGTACTGGTCGCCTTCGCCCTCGCGGTCGACGCCCGACTGCGTGAAGTAAGGTCGTGCGCCCTCGGTGCCGCGGAAAACGCTGTAGAATCTTCCGCCCGCGGGGCAGGTCAGCGTGCAGGCGATGCGCGCCTCGTACTTGCCGATGCCTTTAAGCGGTCCGCCGTTGAGACCGCAGCTCGTCACTTCCACCTGGTCGATATGTCCGTCCGGCTCGATCTTTATCTCCTCGGCGCACGCCTGGCGGGAGTAGCAATGGCGGTTGGTCTGACGGTGGAAGAACACATAGTACTTGCCGCACGCTTCCACTACGGAGCCGTGGGTGTTGCCCGTGAAGTTTGCCGCGTCCTTGACGCCCTTTATGCCGCGCAGACCGACGTCGCCTATGGAAACGAGGGTCCCGCCGAACTTGAAGTCGCCGTCCGGCTTGTCGCTTATCGCGTAGCAGAGCTCATGCCCGATGAACGACGAATAGATGAAGTAGTACTTATCCCCTATCTTGCGCATGCTGGACGCTTCGAAGAACTCGTGCCCTTCGTAATCCGTGCCCGCGGAATTGTATATCGTTTTTGCGATGTACTTGATCGGGGACTTGATGGTCATCATGTCCTTTTCCAGCTTCATGACCATCGCGCCCTCTTTGCTTATGCGGCCCGCGAGGGTGAGCCCGAAAGGAAAGCCCTTGGGACCGAAGCCCGAATAGAGGTACACGTCGTCGCCCTCGACGTACAGACCGGGATCGAACTGGAAACGATCGCCCTTGCGGCGGCCGAGGATCTGACCGTCCGGCCAGTGCACGAAGCCGATGAACTTGTACTCGCCCGCAGGCTCGTCGCACACCGCGACGCCTATCTTGCCCACGAAGTCGAGAGCGTAATAGAGGTAGTACTTGCCGTCCGGACCTTGGCAGACGTCGGGCGCGAACAGGCTGTGCTTGCCCTTGGGATTGTCCGGATCCTGCGTCTTGCGGAATATCACGCCTTCGTAACGCCAATCGGAAAGATCGTTCTCGGGCGCGCTCCAGCATACATAGTCGTTGGCGCAGAACTTATTGGAATTGAATCTGTCGTGGCTGCCGTAAACGTAAATACGGTCGCCGAATTTGTGCGGTTCGCCGTCCGGGACGTACTCCCAGCTCGGCAGATACGGGTTGAATACCTGCTGTTTGTTTGCCATCTTTTTCCTCTCCTATACTTTATTATATCCCGCGCATCTCACGGAAGATTTTCTTCATCGCGGGGTAGATCGAATCGTACACCGCGTACAGTTTGTCGTAAGTCTTTATGAGCTCGCCTTCCGGCTCGGTCACGCCCGAAACGCGCACGCACGCCTCGCATGCCGTTTTGACGTCGGGATACTCGCCCGCGCCCGTCATCGCGAGCAGCGCCGCGCCGTAAGCGGGACCCTTTTCCGTCGCCACGGTCTCGACGGGCACGCCGAGGACGTTCGCGACTATCCTTCGCCACAGCGGGCTCTTCGCGCCGCCGCCGCATATACGCGTGCGGTTGATATCCGCCGCGCCGCCCGCACGTTCGAGCTGGCTGCGCAAGCCGAAAGCAACGCCTTCGAGCACCGCGAGCCCCATTGCCGCGCGAGTGGTGTCCGGGCGCATGCCCACGAACAAGCTGCGCGCGTCCACGTCGTTATGCGGGCTGCGCTCGCCCATCATGTACGGCAGGAAGATCACGCCGCTCTTGCCGAGAGGCGGCATGTCGCGCTGCTCTTTCTCGTAATCGCCGCGCAGGATATCCTCCGTCCACCACTTGTTGCAGGACGCCGCCGAGAGCATGCAGCCCATGAGGTGGTAGCCGCCGTCCGCATGGCGGAAGGAATGGAGCGCGTCGCCGCCGGGGATATACCCGTCCTTGCAGATGAACACCGTGCCGCTCGTGCCGAGGGAGATATTGCACGCCCCCGCGCCCACGACGCCCGTGCCCACCGCTGCCGCGGCGTTGTCGCCCGCGCCCGCGCAGACTATCGTGCCCTCTTTGAGCCCCAGCTGCTCCGCCGCCTGTTTGGTCAGCCTGCCCGAGATCTCGTACGACTTCTTCACTACGGGAAGGAGCGCGGGATCCACCGAGCACACCTTGCACATCTCGTCCGACCACGTTCCGCGGTCGACGTCGAAGAGCAGCGTGCCCGCCGCGTCGGACATATCCGACGTGTACTCGCCCGTAAGGCGGTATACGACGTAGTCCTTAGGCAGCATGACTTTACGGATACGACGGAAGTTCTCCGGCTCATGCGCTTTGAGCCACATGAGCTTGGGCGCGGTAAAGCCCGCGAACGCGACGTTACCCGTCAGTTCGCGGAGCTTTTCCTTGCCTATCACGTTATTGAGGTAATCGGTCTCCTCGCGCGTGCGGCCGTCGTTCCACAGTATGCAGGGGCGCACGACCTCGCCGTAGCCGTCGAGAACGACCGCTCCGTGCATCTGTCCGCCCACGGCTATACCGCGCACGCTGTCCGCGTCCACGCCGAGAGAACGGACGCCGCGGCATATCGCCGCCATCCAGTCGGCGGGAGACTGTTCGCTCCAGCCGCTCTCGGGGTAAGACACCGGATACGTTTCGTCCGCCTCGCCCACGATGCCGCCGCCCGCGGCTACCGCGAGCAGCTTGACCGCGCTCGTGCCGAGATCTATACCTATGTATACGTTGTTCCCTTTCACTTTCCCTTATCTCCGCGTGTTACGAATACAGTATCTGGTTGACTATCCCTTCCAGACCTTCTTCGTTGCCGGAGCCGGGAAGCTCGGGCTTGCCGAGTTTCGCGGCGTAGTCCGCGAGCTCGGAAAGACTGGTCTTTCTGTCCGCTATCTTCTTGCCGATGCCCGAACCGAAGGAGGAATATCTCTCCTCGACGAACTTATCCAGTCTGCCGTCCTCTATGATCTCCGCCGCCTTGATGAGGCCGAGCGCGAAGGTATCCATGCCGAGGATATAGCCCTTGAACATATCCGCGTAGGTGTTGGAGGGTCTGCGGGTCTTTGCGTCGAAGTTGAAGCCGCCCGTAAGTCCGCCGCCCTTGATGATCTCGTACATCGCCTTGGTCGCGGTGACGACGTCCCACGGGAAGCAGTCGGTATCCCAGCCGAGCATGGGGTTGCCCTGGTTGGCGTCTATCGAACCGAGCATGCCGTTGATAGCGGCGATGCGCAGCTCGTGTTCGAAGGTGTGACCCGCAAGAGTCGCGTGGTTAGCCTCGATATTGAGCTTGAAGTCCTTGTCGAGACCGTGCGCGCGCAGGAATCCCGCCGCGGTAGCCGCGTCGAAATCGTACTGGTGGGTCATCGGCTCGCGAGGCTTCGGCTCGATGTAGAAGTCGCCCTTGAAGCCTATGCTCCTGCCGTAGTCCACAGCCATGCGCATGAGGTACGCGATGTTCTCCTGCTCGAATTTGACGTCGGTATTGAGCAGGGTCTCGTAACCCTCTCTGCCGCCCCAGAACACATAGCCTCTGCCGCCCAGCTTGACCGTGAGCTCGAGAGCCTTTTTGACCTGAGCCGCGGCGAACGCGTACACGTCCGCGCTGTTCGTCGAGCCCGCGCCGTTCATGAAGCGGGGGTTACCGAACATGTTTGCGGTGCCCCACAGGCACTTGATGCCCGTTTCCTTCATCTTGACGAGCATGTAGTCCGTCACTTCGTCAAGGCGGCGGTTGGTCTCCTTGATGTCGTCCGCCTCGGGAACGAGGTCGACGTCGTGGAAGCAGAAGTACTCGATGCCCATCTTGCTCATGAACTCGAAGCCTGCGTCCACCTTCGCATTCGCGTGCTCCATCGTGCCGGGCTTTGCGCCGAAGGACTTATCCGTCGTATCGCGACCGAACATGTCCGTGCCGCCCGCGCAGAGGTTGTGCCACCACGCCATAGCGAACGGAAGGTGCTCCTTCATCTTTTTGCCGAGCACTACCTTTTCCGCATCGTAGAACTTGAATGCGAACTCGTTCTTGCTTTTGGGTCCCTCGTACTTTACCTGAGGGATGCCCTTAAAGATCTCTGCCATTTGTTTCCTCTCCTTTTGCCTGTTATTTTCGCCGCGTGCAGCGGTCTTATTACTTGTTTATTTCGCGGCGCGGAATGCCTTTTCCGCTTTGTCCGCCACGTTTTCCGGCGTGAAGCCGAACTTCTTCATGAGAAGGGACGCGGGCGCGCTCTCGCCGAAGCGGTCGAGGCAGACGTAGTCGCCGTCCAGACCGACATACTCGCCCCAGCTCAGGCGGCTCGCCGCTTCCACGGCTACCCTTGCGCGCATGCCGCGGGGGAGCACGCTCTCTTTATACTCTTCGCTCTGCTCGGCGAAAAGGTCGAGACAGGGCGCGGATACCACGCGCGCGGATATGCCGCGCTCCGCGAGCAGCTTTCTCGCGTCCATGCAAAGCCCCACCTCGCTTCCGCTTGCCATGAGGATGACGTCCTTGCCGTCCGCGAGCACATACGCGCCGCGGGACGCGCCTTCCGCCGTCGTAGTCTCTTCGGCAAGCAGCTTCTGGCGGCTGGTGACTATCGCCGTCGGGCCCTTGCCCGAAAACGCGAACGCGAATGCCGCGCCCGTCTCCCGCCCGTCGCAGGGGCGGAAGACGTATAACCCGGGCATCGCACGCAGACCGGCGAGCTGTTCGACGGGCTGGTGCGTGGGACCGTCTTCGCCTACACCTATGGAATCGTGAGAGAGGATGTAGGTGACGGGAAGTTTCATGATCGCGCTCATGCGGATCGCGTATTTCATGTAATCGGAGAACACGAAGAACGTCGCGCAGAAAGGCGTCAGTCCGCCGTGAAGGGCGATACCGTTGCTTATCGCGCCCATCGCGTGCTCGCGCACGCCGAAGTGGATCGCGCCGCCCGAGCATTTCTCCGCCGAATAATATTCCTTACCCTTTATCTGCGTGCAGTTGGAAGGACCGAGGTCCGCGCTGCCGCCCACAAGGCTTGGCATCATGGCGTCGGCAGCCGCGAGCAGCTTGCCGCAGATGTTACGCGTGGAGTCGCTCTCCGTCGGAGCCGCGGCGGCGATCTTTTCCGCCGCTTCCTTCGCGTAAGCGCCCGAAAGATATTTCTCGAACTCAGCCACGAGCGCGGGGTATGCGGCTTTGGCTTCGGCGTAACGCTTTTCGCGCTCCGCTTTGTACGCCCTGCCCTTCTCTTTCATCTCCTCGGCGAACGCTTTGACGTCGTCGGGAGTCTCGAAGCCGTCGCACGTCCATTCGAGCTTTTCGGCGAGAGCCGCTATGCCCGCCTCGCCGAGAGGCGAACCGTGCACCGAGCTCGTGCCCTCGTTGAGCGCGCCGTAACCTATCTTGGTGGATACGATGACGAGCGAGGGCTTGCCGTCCTCCGCCTTGGCTTCGGCTATCGCGTCGGCGAGCGACTGCGTGTTCTCCGCGCTGCCCGCTCTGACGACATGCCAGCCCAGCGCGCGGTGGCGCTTTGCTATGTCCTCGGTGAGGGATATATCCGTGCCGCCCTCTATCGTGATGCCGTTGCTGTCGTAAATGACGATGAGCTTGCCCAGCTTCCACAGCCCCGCAAGGCTCGCCGCCTCGTTCTCTATGCCTTCCATCATGCAGCCGTCGCCGCAGAAGGCGTAAGTGTAATGGTCGACGAGAGTGCAGCCCGGGCGGTTGAACCTCGCCGCGAGTATCCTCTCGGCGAGCGCCATGCCCACCGCGTTTGCCACGCCCTGACCGAGCGGGCCCGTCGAGCAGTCGACGCCCGGAGTCACGCCGACTTCGGGATGACCGGGAGTGCGGCTGCCTTCCTGGCGGAAGCGCGAAAGATCCTCTTTGGTCACGTCGTATCCGCACACGTGCAGCGTGGAATACAGCATCGCCGAAGCGTGCCCCGAACTGAGCACGAATCTGTCGCGGTCGTAGAACCCGGGATCCTCGGGTACGACGTTCATGAATTTTCCGTACAACGTCGCCATGACCGGCGCCGCGCCGAGCGGCGTGCCGGGGTGTCCGCTGCGGGCGGCTTCCACCTGCCGCGCCGACAGCACTCTGATCGCTTTGATGACATCGCGTTCCGTCTGTTCGTTCATAAATGCCCCTTTGAAAGTGTATTTTTATTTTCCAAAAAAATTATACGACATTTACCCCCTAATGTATAGACAAATCGGGTTTAATTATGGTAAAATTGTTCTTAGATTGAATGATAATACGAGGGGGTGCGAAACGAATGATAGGAGCGTTCGACAAAGGGCAGTTATACGACCTGCTGAAGGACTTTTACACGGTCGTGGGGATACGCATATCCGTGTTCGACGACGAGTACGCGCCGGTGACCGAATACCCGCGCTCGGCGCCCGACCTGTGCCGCATGATACGGCGCACGCCCGAGGGCAACAAGGCATGCGAAGAATGCGACAGGGCGGCGTGCGAGCGCGCCAAGAAGCAGAGCGCGGCGCACGTCTACACCTGCCACGCGGGACTTACCGAGGCGATAACGCCGCTCAATCCGGGCGGTGGGGTGATAGGCTACGCCATATTCGCGCACATGATACCCGAAGAGGACCGCGAAGCCGCGATAGACGAAGTGGTGCGGCGGTGCGTCCCCCGCTACGGCACCGAAGCGGAGATACGCCGCGCGGCGGAGCACATAGCCACGCAGTCGCAGGAACGCATACTCGCGGCAGCCAAGCTGCTCAACGCGATCGCCGCTTACCTCATAATCTCGGGGCTCGCCGTATGGCGCAACGAGGACTTCTCCCGCCAGATAGACCGCTACATCGACGAGAACATCACGGGCGACCTGGATACGGATACTCTTTGCAGCCGCTTCTACGTCTCCCGCACCAAGCTGCATACCGTTTCCGTGCGCTCCTTCGGCATGAGCATAGCCAAGTACATCGCGCACAAACGCATCGAAAAAGCCTGCCGCATGCTGCGCGAATCCTCCGCCACGGTCACGGACATCGCCGCCGCCGTCGGCGTACCCGATTACAATTACTTCTGTAAATTCTTCCGCAAGCATGTCGGCATGTCGCCCGGAGCATACCGCCTGCGCGGCGTATGAAATAAGCGGGAAAGCGAAACGCTTTCCCGCTTCTTTTGTTGACGCCGCGACGCGAACGAGAGCAGAGCATTCGCAAGAATGCGAACGCGAGTCCGAAACGCTGCCCCCTGCGGCAGGGGGAAGTGCCCCATTACCCTTGCGCGGCGCTTTACCGCCAAACAAAATTTATAAATTTGTTTGGCTGACGCCGCACTTCGGTTTTGACGAAAACGCTGCCGTCTTTTTGGGCGGTTAGCACCGCGGCTGACCGAGCTGTTGCGGTACGGAACAAACATTTTTCATCGAAAGCCGGTCGGTTGCCGTCCGCTAGGATCGCGTTCTCGGGTCGCGGTAGGGTCAGCACCTTGCGGTGCGGCAAGCTAAGCATTGCGGTACGAAGCAAGCGTATCCGTTAGCAAGTAGATCGGTTACCGTCCGTCAGGACCGACCGCTTCCGCTTTCGCTCACCCCGAGAGCCGCGGTTCTATCCTCAAAAATACGGCGCATTTTCTGCGAATTCTGCGATTGTTTCTCGGTCAATTTCCCGCAAAAATATGTCCCGCCTGCGCATAAAACAAACTTCAACCCCTTCCGGCTCGCAGCCGCTGCCGATTCGTGCTCGCCGCCTTCCCCTGCCGCAGGGGACGGCTTTCATGATGACCGCGCTTTCAGCGCGGCACTTCGTTTTAAGTTCCTGCGCACGCGAAGCGAGCGTTAGCGGTGCGCAAGGAAAAGCTATGCGCCTTTCCGACATAAAACAAATTACCGATACGAAGAAAGAACGCCCTTTGATAAGGGCGCTCTTCTTCATCATATCAAAGATTCATACAGACCGGCTATATCCTCAAGCGTGGGATCCTTGGGGTTTCCGGGGCGGCAGGCGTCGTCCATCGCGGACTGCGCAAGGAAGGGTATATCCTCGCGCTTTACTATGCCTTTGAGGTCGGCGGGGATGCCGACGTCCTTCGACAGCTGCCGCACGGCGTCTATCGCCGCTTTGCGGTACTCGGCTCGGGTCATATCGTCCACGCCCTTGACGCCCATGGCGCGCGCGATCTCGCGGTACTTCTCGCCCGTCGCGGGAGCGTTGTACTCCATGACGGTGGGAAGGATGATGGCGTTGGCTACGCCGTGAGGGGTGTCGTAGAGCGCGCCGAGCGGATGCGCCATCGAGTGCACGATGCCAAGACCCACATTGCTGAAGCCCATGCCCGCGACGTACTGACCGAGCGCCATGCCTTCCCTGCCCTCGGGCGTGCCCGCGACGGCACCGCGCAGCGAGCGGGAGATGATCTCTATCGCCTTGAGGTGGAACATGTCGGAAAGCTCCCACGCGCCTTTGGTGATATATCCTTCTATCGCGTGCGTGAGCGCGTCCATGCCCGTGGCGGCGGTCAGCCCCTTGGGCATCGTGCTCATCATGTCGGGATCGACGACGGCTACGACGGGGATATCGTGCGGGTCAACACACACGAACTTGCGGTTCTTTTCGGTATCCGTGATGACGTAGTTGATCGTCACCTCGGCAGCCGTGCCCGCCGTCGTGGGGACCGCGATGATGGGGACCGCGGGCTTTGCGGTATCCACCGCGCCCTCCAAGCTGCGGACGTCCTCGTGCTCGGGATTGTTGATGATGATGCCCACGGCTTTTGCCGTATCCATGCTCGAGCCGCCGCCGATCGCGATGATGAAGTCCGCCTTCGCTTCGCGGTACGCCTTCACGCCCGACTGCACGTTTTCTATCGTGGGATTGGGCTTGATCTCCGAATACAGCGAGTACGCTATGCCCGCGCCGTCCAGCACTTTAAGGACCTTATCCGTGACCTTGAACTTTACGAGGTCGGGATCCGAACACACGAACGCTTTGGTCAGTCCGCGCTTCTTTACCTCGGCGGGGATGGCGCTTATCGCACCCGCGCCGTGGTAGCTCGTTTCGTTGAGGATGAATCTGTTCATCTTTTCTCTCCTTCTTTTTCGGGATATATTTGCAAGCCGCGCTTTGCGGACATTGCCCGTATAAATACGAACGGCGGCAAGCGATCCGATCGCCTGCCGCCGTTTTCCCGTTCAAAGAAGTCCCGACCGGCTCTCCGCAAGCGGAGAGATCGTATCGCTTATTTCTCCTCGGGCTCTTCGGCGCCGTCCGCCTCGGCTTCCTCTGCGGGAGCTTCGGCTTCTGCCGGCTCATCCGCGGGCGCCTCCGCCGCTACGGGCGCTTCCGCTTCCGCGGGAGCTTCTGCCGCTTCGTCGTCCTTCTTGTCCTCTTCCTTTATGTCGTCTTCGGTGAGGACGGAAAGACCGCGTTCTTTTCTGAGTTCATTGAACTCCGCGAATACCTTCGCTTCGTATGCCGCAGCCTTGGCTTCCTTAGCCGCCTTGGCTTCGTCTACCTTAGCTTTCTCTTCGGCACTCAGAGCCTCGTAAGCCGCTTTCGCAGCAGCTTCCTTCTCTGCCTTCTTGGCGTCGGCAGCAGCCTTCTTGGCTTCCGCCGCAGCCTTCTTGGCTGCCTGGGCTTCCTGGTACTTGGCTTCCTCCGCCTCGTAGTCCATGCCCTTCTTCTCGCAGCGGGCTTTGAGCTCCGCCTTTCTCTGCTCTTCGGCAGCGGCGTTAGCCTCCGCCTCTTCGCGAGCCATCACCACTGCGGGAGGCTCGTATGTCTTGCCCTCGGCTTCCGCCAGAGCGCGCTGATCCTTGATGATCGCCTTATGGTCGAATTTGCCGAACCTCTCGACGCCCATGAACAGGCAGATGATGAGTATCAAGCCGTAGCAGATGGTCTCGCCGCCGATGAATATCCAGGGCATAGCCGTGCGGAGCGCGTCGTTGGAAACGATACCCTCGGTAACGTTATAGCCGCAGGCACTTATCACCGCATTGAGAATACCCGTTGCGATACCCGTCATGCCCGCCATGATCGCGCCGTAAATGGTCATCGTTAAGCCGTCGGTACGGATGCCGCTCATCGCCTCTTCGTGGTCGATGACGTCGGCGAGCAATGCGAGCGACAGGTACATCGCGGGCGTGGAGCCGAGCGCCTTGATGACGAATGACGTCACGACGAGCGCGAAGTTATCCGGAGCTATCATACCGATGATACCGCCTATGACGGCGACCACCGAGCCGCAGACTATCGCCCTCGCTTTGCCTATCTTATATGACAGCGGCCACGCGAGCACCATACCGAGAGCGGTAGGTATCGCGCCTATTATCGAAAGCGTTCCCTGGAAGGTACCGCCTATCGACGTCGAATATGTCATTACGCCGTTCACTTCTTCGCCGAACATCGCCTGGCAGAAGTACAGCTGAGAGGTGTTCTTCAGCATACCGCCGAGCTGGTAGAAGAAGAACAGACCTATGATTATCCACCAATACTTGTCTTTGAAGCAGACTTTGAGCTGCTGGAGCACGGGAACAGCCTTCTTCTTAGGCTCTTCCGCGGCGTCCGCCCCTTTGTTCATAGTCTCTTCGGTTATACGCTCGCGGGTGAACATGTACTCGAGGATGATACCTACGGTGTTCACTATCATGAGCGCGATGACGAATACCTTCCATGCGTTATACGACGCGACCTGATCGTAGATGATCGCTCCCCCCTCGCCGTATGTATAATACTGATGTACACCGTTTTTGATAACATCAAACGCATTCGCGATGTTGTTCGCCTCGATGAACGCCGCGTCCGCATAACGGAACAGCAGTCCGAGGAAGAAAGGCAGTATCATCGAGCACAGACCCATTGCCGCAAGCGTCGTCGCGTTGGAGATCGTGGCGAGCAGCGAACGGTGGGTGCTGTTACGCGTGGACAGGTTGACCAGCGCGGAGTGCGGGGTGAAGTACAGAGGGTACGCTATCGCAAACCACAGGTTGTAACCTATCGCAAGAAGCACGAGCGCAAGCATCTGCGTCGATCCTTCAGAATCTGCCGTAGCAAACGGCGAGAAAATGAAGATAACGAGAAGCGCGAGGATGCACAGAGGCAATGCGAGAAGCAGTATGGGTCTCGCTTTGCCCGCCCGCGTTTTCAGGTGGTCCATCAGTCTGCCGACGAGTATGTTTCCGGCTACTACGAATATGACGGAAATGACCGGCAGGATGGTGAAGAACGTAGCTGCCCAATTGTTCATGTCGAGAACATTGGTGAAGTACGTGTTCAGGTAGCTCGACAATACCGAGTTGGATATCAGCGCCAGCGTAGGTCCGAGGAAGAAGCCGATAAGACCTTCGGGGAAGATCTTGGCGTTCGCGGATTTTACTCTGGTGCGGAGAATCGGATTGTCGAAGAACGACTTTTTGGTGGTGGATTGATCCTTCATCAAATTCCTCTCCTTTTGGTTTAGAGTATCATAACTATAATAAACCAAAAGTCGGGGATTGTCAAGACCTTCCGTAAAATAAATTTTAAATAAACCTTAATATTTTTCCCGGACCGTCCGTCGATTTACCGACCGCGGCACACTCGGTCGTTTTTGCGGCACCCCCGGCATTTGCGCGGCGTTTCACCGCCAAACAAAATTTATCTGATTTTGTTTGGCTGACGCCGCGCCATTGCTTTGACGGAATATCCGCCGTCTTTTCGGCGCTAAGACGCGTTCTCGGGTCGCGGTAGGGTCACCTTACCGCGACCGCTTCCGCTACGCTCGCTCCTTTTTCCTTGCGCACCGCTATCGCTCGGCTCCCGCCGTGCGCTTCGGTGTTGACGGAATATCCGCCGTCTCTGCCCCTTGCGCACGGCGAAGCGTGCGCTTCGGTACAGACGAAAATATCGCCGTCTTTTTGGTCTATAACCGCGTTCTCGGGTGGGCATAGGGTCACCTTATGCCCACCGCTTCCGCTTCGCTCGCTCCGAGGAACGCGGTTCTATCCTCAAAAATACGGCGCATTTTCTGCGAATTCTGCAGTTGTTTCTCCGTCGGCTTCCCGCAAAAAGAGGACGCACACGTCGGTGACGTCGCGCGGAGGATATTTTTAAGTTCACGAGCGGAAGCGAGTCCGAAACGCTGCCCCCTGCGGCAGGGGGAAGTGCCCCGCATGGGGCGATAGGGGTTGAGGTAAGGTAAGTGTACGGGCTTGACTGTTATATCATGATTATCCGCAGTACAAACTTCAACCCCTTCCTGCTCGCAGCCGCTTACGCTTCGTGCTCGCCACCTTCCCCTGCCTCAGGGGACGGCTTTCAAGATGTCCGCGCATTCGCGCGAAAACAATATTCGGGCGGACGCGTGTCTTACTCCTGCTCCGAAACGAAGGAAGGCGCAGAGTGCCGATATAACGGACGATCCCCCTTCTTTCCCGAACAAGGGACGGCAGAGAATGCCGCTTATAACGAATGATCTCCGCTTCAAAACGAAGGAAGGCGCAGAGTGGGGTTCAGACGGGCAGCCGGTGAGGGAGCATACCTCTGTCGGCGAAGCCCGATAGGGCAAGCCGGAGTATGTGACCGAACACGCAGCCCGTATCAACCCCGCTATGCGCCTTCCCCTCCGCTCAAAATCACCCCAAGTTAAGGAAGTCTTTGCGATAATTAGTGATCCCGAACAGCTCCACCAGCTTGACCATGTCCTCGTCTTTTATCGTGTTGAGGCGGGGGCGGGAGCCGATGAGCATGTAGATCTGGGCGGCTTTTTCCACGGTCTCGATGAGGCCGAAAGTCTCGTCGAGGGTCCTGCCCGCGCCGTAGACGCCGTGGAGCGCCCACACGACGACGCGGAAGTCCTTCATCTTGGCTGCGGTGGCTTCGCCTATGGAATTGGTGCCGCAAAGCATCCAGGGCAGAACGCCCACGCCCTCGGGGAAGACGACTATGCATTCGGTGCACATCTCCCACAGCGTATGGGTGAACTTGGCTTCGTCCAGCTCGTGGACGTAGTTCATCGCCAGAAGGTTGGTGGGGTGCGAGTGCATGACGACGCGGTTTTCGGGATCGACGGCGAGGCGAGCCATATGGCTCATCATGTGCGCGGGGAACTCGCTCGTGAAGCGGCCGCCGTCCTTGTAACCCCAGAGCAGTTCCGCCGTCCTGCCGTCCGGAGCGATACGGATGACGCCGAGGTTGGTCTCGGGGTCGATCTCCACGTTCTTGAAATACTTGCCCGTGCCCGTGACGACGAATATCTCGCCCGCGAGCGAAGGCGCGTCAAAGCCGAGAGGGATCGTGCGGACGACCTTGCCGAGGTCGAGGTACTCCCCCGCTTCCTTTTTGTCGAGACGGTAGCTTATGTTGCCTCCGTTGCGCTCGTCCCAGCCGAGACGGTACATATTGGAAGCCGTTCTCCCCATTTCCTTTATAAAAGGCGCTGCGAATATGTCTTTCATGTCACGATCTCTCCTTGAGTATTTTCTTTTCGTAATCGGTAAGTTCGGTATAATAGTCCTCTTTGAGCCCCGAGCGAACGAGGTATTCCTCCCACACGTCCGCAAAAGGCAGCATCTTGACCGCTTCCTGCGCGAACATCAGGCGGGTGAAGTCCGCTTCGTCCTGCATCTTTTTAAGCGCGGCATGCGGCAGCAGCAGCGCGTAAAGGAGCGCTTTTTCCATCGAGCGCTGTCCCGTCACCCAGGCGACGAGGCGGTTTATCGAGGCGTCGAAGTAATCCAGCCCGATGAGCACGCGGTCGGTCGCGTCGTTACGGACTATCTCCTTGGCGATCTCTTTGAGCTCGTCCTCGAAAGTCACGACGTGGTCGCTGTCCCAGCGCACCGCGCGGGTGACGTGCAAAGCCACTTTATCGCGGAACGCGAGCATGGACGGTATCTTGTCGGACACGACTTCGGTGGGGTGGTAATGCCCGTTATCCAGCAGGCAGCATATCCCGCGGGAAGCGGCGTAGTTCTGGCAGAACTCGCTGCTGCCCACCGTGTAGCTCTCCACGCCTATGCCGAACACCTTGCTCTCCACCGCGGGTATCACCCACTTCCTATCCCACGCCTCGAGCATCTCGTCGATGGACTTCGCCATGCGCAGGCGGGGACCCAGGCGGTCGGCGGGGACGTCTTTCATCCCGTCGGGCGCCCAGATGTTCACGAGACAGGGCTTGCCGAACGCTTTGCCCAGCTCGGCGGCTATCTCCAGCGAACGTTTGCCGTGCTCCACCCAGAACTTCCTCGTTTCCTCGTCGGGGGACGAGATCGTGAGACCGTCCTTCATCTTCGGGTGCGCGAAGAAGGTGGGATTGAAGTCTATGCCGTCCATACCCAGCTTTTTCGCGAACGCCGCCCACGGCTCGAAATATTTATAGGTATACGCGTCGCGGTCGACCTTGCCCGCATCGTCGCCGAGTATGGCGTAACTCGCGTGCAGGTTGAGACGCTTTTTCCCGGGCATAAGCGAAAACGCCTTTTCGATGTCCGCCATCAGCTGCTCGGGATCGGTCGCGCGGCCGGGATAGTTGCCCGTCGTCTGTATGCCGCCCGTGAGCGCCCCCGCGCCCTCGAAGCCGAGCACGTCGTCGCCCTGCCAGCAATGCACGGATACGGGTATCTCCTTCACCCGCGCGAGCGCCGCTTCGACGTCCACGCCCCACTCGGCGTATTTTTCCTTTGCGCCCGTAAAGCGCGCGTTCTCTTTCATGCCCTCATACCTCCGTAATATCGAAAGAATCTTTCACGACGGCGCGCGCCGCCGCGATGTCGGTCAGTTCGCCCGTACCGATCATCTGCATTATCACATTGCCCGTCGCCGTGCCCTCCGCGGGTCCGACGACGATACGCTTGCCCGTCGCCGCCGCGGTCAGCTCGCACAGCAGCCTGTTGTTCGCTCCGCCGCCGATGACGTTTATCGCGGGATACCTCTTCCCCGTCAGCGATTCCAGCTCGCGCACGCTTGCCGCGTAACAATCCGCGAGCGAGGCGAACACGCAGTAAGCGGTCTCGCCCGCCGCCATGTTGCCCGCTTCGGAAAATATCTCGTCCAGCATGCTCTTCGGCGCGAGATAGCGTTCGCCGTTTATGTCTATACGCCTGTCCGTGGGGTGGGCGCGAGCCATCTCCGCCAGCTGCGCGAATGAGTATCTGTCGCCCAGCTCGTGGCGCACCTGCTGTATCACCCACAGCCCCATGATGTTCTTCTGCAACCTGAACTCGCCGTTCACGCTGCCTTCGTTGGACCAGTTGCCCGCCATCGCCGCCGCATCCGTATGCGCGTAAGGCTGTTCGCAGCCGAGCAGCGACCACGTCCCCGACGAGATGTACGGCGAGCCGCTCTCCACTGGAGCCGCCAGCACCGCGCTCGCGGTGTCGTGAGTGGCGGGGAGCATTACCGCGGCGTCGTAGCCGACGTACGCCTTCACGTCGTCGGAGAACCGCCCGACTTCGCAGCCCGGCTGCACGATATCGCCGAGGAGCGAGCGGGGTATCCCCGCGGCTTCGAGTATATCGCCGTCCCAGTCGTGAGTAGTCGCGTTCACCATGCCCGTGCTCGTGGCGTTGGTGTATTCCTGCACGCGCGCGCCCGTGAGCCCGTAATGGAGCAGGTCGGGCAGCATGACCATGGCGGTCGCCTTATCAAGCCGCCCCGCAAGTTTATCCGCGTACAGCTGATACACCGTATTGAACGGCTGGTACTGTATGCCCGTCCTCGCGTACAGCTCGGCAAAGGGCAGTTTTTCGTGCAGCTTCGCCGCCGCTTTTCCGCCCCGCCCGTCGCGGTAGCAGTACACGGGACCCACGATCTCTCCGCTTTTCCCGAGCAGCGCATAGTCCACCGCCCAGGTGTCTATGCCCACGCAGTCGGGGCGTTTGCCGAGCTCCCCCGCTTTTTTCAGTCCTTCGAGAACGTGCGCGTACAGCCCGTCGAAGTTCCACACCAGACCGTCCGCCGTGCGCACGGGTTCGTTGGGGAAACGGTACACCTCTTCGAGCGCGAGCTTCCCGCCGCGCATTTCCGCGACTATATGCCGCCCCGAAGACGCGCCTATGTCAATCGCGAGATATCTCATATATCCTCCGACAGTTCGTATTTACCGCTGCCCAGCGTGTGCGCCTTGCCCGAGGGAAGGACCGCGGTGCACTCGCAGCCGACGGGCACGCTCACGGTCAGCGCGAACCTGCCGCCGCTTATCTTCCATTCGCTCTTTATGTCGCCGTAAGGCACGGAGAGCTTCGCTTTCGCCTCCGTCAGCCCGCCGCCGACTATCGGTCTTACTTCGAATTTTTCGTACCCCGCGGCTTTGGGCTCTATGCCCGCTATGCGGCGGTAGAAGAAATCGCCCACCGCGCCCGAAGCGTAATGATTGAAAGATATCATGCCGCCCGTGCCGTCGTCCGCGCCCGTGTTGCCGTCGCCGTCCGGGCGCACGGCGTCCCAGCGCTCCCATATCGTCGTCGCGCCCGCCCTGACCTCGTAAAGCCAGCTCGGGCAGTCGTCGCACATCAGCATGTTATACGCCGCGTCCGCCCTGCCGTTATCCGCGAGGGCGAAGAGTATGAAGGGCGTTCCGGGGAAACCGGTGGCTATCCGCCAACCGTTCTTTTCGGCGAGCGAGGCGAGATTGTCCGCCGCCGCTCTTCTCTGCTCCTCGGGGAACATGCCGAAGTAAAGCGGAAGGACGTAAGCCGTCTGGAACTCCTCTTTGAGTTTCCCTTTGCCGTCCGTAAACACGGAGATATATGCGTCCGCTACCTTTTCGGCGTATGCCGAGAACTTCTTTTCGTCCTCTTTTTCCCCGAGGACGGCAGCTATCCGCGATACGAGTTTGTGCGTGCGGTAAAGGCTCGCCGTAGCCGTCCAGCGGCTGCGCTTCTGCCACTGCGACATCTTGGGAAGATCGGGAGCCAGCCAGTCGCCGAAATGCAGCACCGCGGGCGTATGCCATATATACCTCTTCTTTCCGAAGCCGAACCCCGCCCAGAAGCGGCACGCCTTGATGTACCTCTTCATCGTGCCGTACATCTCGCGCAGTATCTCTTTATCGCCGTAAGCGATATACATCGCCCACGGCACCGTGATACACGCGTCGCCCCAGTTGTCCATAGCCATGACGGGCATCGTCGCGGGGAATCCGTACCCCTGCACGGGGACGGAATTGGGTATGCCGCCGCCCCTCCGCTGCTCGGCGCGGACGTCCAGCAGCCATTTGCGCAGGAAACGGTACATATCGAAATTATCCAGCGCCGTGCGCGAGAACACGTTTATGTCCCCCGTCCAGCCCATGCGCTCGTCGCGCTGAGGGCAGTCGGTGGGGATATCCACGAAGTTGGAGCGCGCGCCCCACACGATATTGGACTGCAATCTGTTTATGCGCTCGTCCGAGCAGGAGAACTCGCCCGTCTGCTCCACGTCCGAATACACCGCGAAGGCGGACAGCGTAAGGTCGCTTTCGTCTATCCCCTTCACTCCCACGTAACGGAAACCCATATACGTCAGCCGCGGCGAGTATTCCTGAGCGCCGTCGCGGCACACATAAGTCGCCGTGGCCTTTGCCGAGCGCAGCAGCGCGGTATTGAGAGATCCGTCTTTTTTAAGCACTTCGGCATGGCGGAAGGTAACGACGTTCCCCGCTTTGCCGTTTTTTATGACGGCGTTTATCACGCCCGCGAAGTTCTGACCGAAGTCGTATATCAGCTCGCCGTCCGGCGCTTTCGTCACGCTCACGGGGCGCAGCGCCTCGCGGCGGCGGCAGAGATCGCCGTACGTCGCCGTTATCTTCGGGGACACGCGCAGCTTCTCGGGAGCGGCGCGCCGCCATACGACTTTCGAATAATCCGTCGTCGCGTCGTAAGTCTCGCCGTCGTAGATGTCCGCCATGCGGTAAGCTCCGCCTTCGGTGACCCGCCACGTATCGTCCGTGCCTATCACCTCTTCGGAGCCGTCGGCATAACGCGCGCGCAGCTCGAGGAGCAGCGCCTGGCGGTCTGCGGACACGCGGTTCTTGCGCGTGAACACGAACGAACCCACCGCCCATCCGCCTGCGACGACGACGTTTATCTCGTCGTCGCCCGTGAGCATGTCGGTAACGTCGTAAGTCTGGTATTGCAGGCTCGTTTCGTACGAAGTGAACCCGGGCGCGAAATAATCCCTGCCCGCTTTTTTGCCGTTTACCCTGAGCTCGTATATGCCCATCGCCGTGACGCGCACCTTCGCGCTCACGGGCTTGCCCGAAAGCCTGAACGCGCGGCGGAACTCCATGGGAAGCGGCGACACCTTCTTTTCGGTGAAGCTATACTCCGGGTCGCTTATCCATACCGCCTGCCACGGCGCGCCCATCCGACCCGTTTCGAAACTCATCCCGCCTTCGGCGGTCTCCCCGCGGTCATCCGTCGCTGTCACGCGGACGCCGTATACCGTGAACGGCTCGAGCGCGGGTCCGCCGTAATAGGTGTGCGGCAGCTCCGCGGGGGCTTCCCATACGCGCTCATCCCCTTTCGTCACGCTTATCCTCGCCGAGGCGAGCTTCACGCCCTTACCGTCCGAGGAAAGCGCAAAGGAAAAGCGGGGGCGCGCGCTGTCCGTCACGCAGCCTTCCGTTTTACCGTCCGTTTTCAGTCTTATGACTTTGAGCATATCGTCGTCCCCCTGCCGCAAAGCGGCGTTTTTCGTATCTTGCGCCCGCGGGATACCCCCATGCGGTACGCGTAAAAATGCGGTCTTTCGCGCGGTTTTCCCTATCCGCCGTTCATGATAAGATTATCACATTTTTGCTCATTTGTCCATACCTGCGGGTAAATTGCTCGCAAAGTTGTCAAATACGCAAAATTTTTACGATCGACGCGCAAAAATAAAAGCGTTCGCGCAGCGCATCGGCGCCGCGGCGCCGCGGACGGCAACGCCGTCCGAAGTGCCCCGCCCGCGCCGCGACGAGCCGCCGGATAAAGGCTTCCCGTCGGGACGCCGGCTTTTCGTCGGCGTCCCGACGGGAAGCGGGGGCGAATGTCCGCCCCGCTCCCCTCTATGGGTGATAGGTCATGCGTTTTCTTTCTTCGCACGGAAGAATGCCGCCGCGACCGCGACTACCGCGGCTATACCGTAGAAGACGAAACCGGTTATCGCAACATACGTCGAACCGAGATTTTCGGGCGTCTGTATCGTTGCAAGGATCTCTTCGTTGGAGCCGTAAATGTACGCAAGTCCTTCTATCCTCGTGGAAACGAATCCGAACAGTGCAAGGAAGAGCAACATCGGTACAACGATCTTGAGCAGATCGACCGCTATGCCGACTACCTTGCCGACAAGCCCGTCGAACCCGAACTGAGAGAGCACGAGCACCGCGACCATGGCGATCATGGCGATCACCGTGCACGCTACGAGCGAAGCGGAAACGACGTCGGTATAATATCCGGATGACGTATTTACTCCGTAAAGTATCGCGCCTACGAGCGTGAGCACTATTGCGCCGAGGGTCATCCATGCGCCTACCGTCTGTTTAGCGATGAAGTTCATATCAGTTCACCTCCTTTTTCGGAAGAAGAGTGGTGACTATCCACAATACCGCGGAAGCTGCCGCGAGCACGGAGAAGATCACTATCGCCGCTATGAGCAGCGCTTCCCACCAAGGCACGACCGCTACGGTACGGATATTGAGCACCGCGCTGTTCGCAAACGTGTAGAGCTGATACTTGAGGTTCTCCCTCGCCTGCTCGACGAGCGTCGCGTCGTTCTTGACTGTATCTACGGAGATGTAGGTGTAAGTGCCGTCGAACTCGGAGTGATCGTTGGTCTTGCTGATATAGCTGTTGTCGCCGCCGAACTCCGCCCTCTGCGTCACCGTAGCCATGATCATGGACTCGGCATTGAAGTAGCGTGCGTTGTTGGCAAGGTCGGTGGATATCACGCCCGTGAAGCCCCACTCCTCGCGGAGTATGTGCTTGAGCATACCGACATGGTGCGAAGCGTTGGTCGCGCCGATACGATTGAACGCCACCATGACCGCAAGTCCGCCGCCCTCGTCGAGACCGCCCTGGAATCCGCGGAGATCGGTCTGACGGAACTTCTGCTCGTTCATGTAAACGGCGATACCGTCGCGGTTATGTTCCTGATCGTTGAAGCCTATGTGCTTGGGACCGCACACGAGACCCATATCCGCCGTGCCCTTGAGGATGCCGTAGCCTATCCTGTTGGTGAGCATGGGATCTTCGGAGATATACTCGTAGTTACGTCCGTTATAAGGCGTTCTGCGAAGCGTGAGTCCGGTACCCCATACGGCGTACTTCTGAAGGTGCAGACCCGCGTTGCCCTGGAGCACACCCCACTCGTAAGCGAGATCGGGATTGAAACTCGTGCCCATGAGCGTCTGCGAATTGATATTGTAATGATATATCACGCTGTCGTCGTTCTCGTCCACCGCGTCGCCCTTTATACCGTTGACGCCTTCGTTTTGTCCTACAATGGGGTTATCTACGTTAGTCAGCGTATCCGACTGTCCGCCGCCGTGGATTACCGCGCCGATGGCCTCGTTGACCGAGATGCCGGATACGAGGATATCCCAGAACGGATCGTTGATATCCGCGCGGATATCTTCGGTGATGAACTCGGTGCCGAACTTGACGCCGGTATCGCGTCCGTCGACGTACTCGGCTTCTTTGCCGGTGTTGTCGATCTCGTAATTCCTGCCCTGGATCTGCTTGATCCATTCTTCTTTCTTGTCGCTCTCGTTGATGTCCGCAACGTTATCGCCCTCGTTGTAGTTAACGGGATAGGTCGCGTCCCAATCGCTTCTCGACAGGTACGTCACGGAATCGGGCAGCCAATAGTTAAGGTCTGCGTCGTCCGCCACGTTCGTGACTTCGTAACCGTTGTCCGTCGCGAACGTCGTGTCGTCAAAGGAACCGAGGTTCCACGTCACCACTTCGCCCGTGCCCGCAGCGGTCATGCCGTCCGCAACCGCATATCCCTCGTGCGCAAGGAAGTTATTCGCCGCCGCGTGTGCGCCTGCTGCTGCCGTGAAGAGGTAATCGCCTTCGTCAAGGATATACGTCTTGGCGTTCGTGTAATCGTAGCTTGCGAGGTACTTGCTCGGAACGGTTATCTCTATCGTTTCGGTATCGCCGGCTTTGACCTCTACCTTCTTGGAATTGAGGAACGTCACCGCGGACTTCTCTACCTTGTTATCGACGTCGTACTTCGTATACGGCTGATTGACGTAAAGCTGCGTAAGGAAGTAGCCGTCTTTGTCGGACTCGTTCGTCACGTCGATGGTGGCGGTAACGTTACCATTCTCACTGAGGTCGACGCTCACCGACTTTATCTCCTGCTTGTATTTAAGATAAGAAAGCCCGTGACCGAAGGGATAGATGACTTCTTCGCTGTAAGACCAGCCGTTCCCGTCGGACGCGCCCTTATTCGAGGAAGCGCCGGAAACAAGAGTATTATCATCCGCAACGGAATCGTAATATCTCGTCTCGTAATACTGATAGCCGACATAAATGCCTTCCGCTTCGACGATATATTCGCCGCCGCTGTAAGATCCGCCGGAGAATCCGCCGCCGCCCGAAGCGCTCGCGGATATCGCGACATCGGGCCAACGGGGATCTTCGCCCACGTCGGAGTTCGCTTCGGCTATATTAAGATACTCGTCGCCGCCGAAGTTCATCATTGCGGGTGCGGAGAGATTGTACTGCACATAGGTGTCGGAGAGAGCGCCCGTCGCGTTGTACTTGCCCATGAGCACCTCGACGATGCCCTCACACTGATAGTCATTGATGACGCCCATATATCCGATAGCGTCGACTTCGTGCGCGCCGCCTTCGGTTATGTCGCCTATCTCCATGGTGTTGCCGCTGTTGAGAAGCACGATGACTTTATCGCAATGCTCTTTTGCCGTATCGATAACGGCAAGTTCGTCGTCGGACAGACGAAGCGGATCTTTATCCGTCGCGTTGCCCGCAAAGTCCGTCGTGCCCGCACCGGGCTTGTATGTGTTGGACTCGCCCGCGCCGCGAGCAAATACGCAGATACCGATGAGCTCTTTGCTCGCGTTCGCGCTCTCAAGCTCGCTCTCCCAATTCGATACGTCTACCCATTCATGGTTATCGGGGTTGTTCGCCGTCGTAAGAAGAGACTGATCGGTATACCTGTCGGGCGGGCACTCCCTTACCTGATAGTCGGCAAGGTCGCCCGGGCTGGTAACGTAACCGTTGCTGTACGTTATCGTCGTATTTCCGTATCTGCTGGACACGGTGTAGTTCGCAAGCAGATTGGAATACACGTTCTTCATCGTCGAATTGAGCGTATAGCCCGCGCCAGACAGCGCGTCGTCGAGATTCACCGCGTCCGCGTTGCCCGCTTTGAGGTCGCCGGAAGACTGCATATAAGGCGCCCATGCCGCCGTGCCGAACAGCGCGATCTCCACGGAATCGGACGGCGCGGACAGCGGAAGCGCGTTATTGTCGTTCTTCATGAGAACGAAACCCTCGCGTCCCTGCTTGACGGAATGCGCTCTCGCCGCTTCCCACATCTCTTTGTGCGTATCGTACGCGCTGACGAAATATCCGTCGTCACCCTCGATAGTCTCGTAACTCGTGGTACCGAGAGCCGCGTCAACGGAAGATCTCCACCTGTCGGCTATCGAATAGCCCATCGTTCCGATGATGAGAAGTGCGAGAAAAACCGCCGCCAGACCGCGCCAAAGAGGCATTGTCTTTTTGAATGTCATTCTTTTTCCTCCTGGATTTTTTTTCGTGCGCCACGCGCCGCATTGCGCTTCCGCCGTCTCCCTCGGCTTTACGCGCCGACGCGCCTTCCGCACCCGCCGAACGGGTCGACAAAAAACATCTCCCCGTCCTTCGTACATTTATTTTACCCCCCCCCCCCCCCCC
>ERZ1108167.353-NODE-353-length-30865-cov-98.847420_pt1 | contig 30865 bp, 17 predicted proteins | sample MGYA00403703_ERZ1108167 | MGnify/ENA primary metagenome ERZ1108167 (study PRJEB35170, sample SAMEA104062411) | human gut metagenome | biome: human gut; feature: human-associated habitat; material: faeces | place: Denmark | collected 2012-05-11 ...
CAGCTCGGTCAGCCGCGGTGCTAACCGCCCGAAAAGCCGCGCTTTTCGCGTCTGACCGAAGCGCACGCGAAGCGAGCGATAGCGGTGCGCAAGTTAAAAGCTATGCGCCTTCCCCACTCACATCATAAGGAAGAGGAAGGCTCAAGCCTTCCTCTTTCTCGTGACGTAACCTATAAACTTTGAAAGTTCTACTATGGGAATGATCGCAAACCCTATCGCCATACACACGAAATACAGCCCTGCGGAGAGCGGCGTGAGCCCGAAAGCGTAATTGACGCCCGGGATGTAGATGATCGCCGTGGTGAGCAGGAAGGACGCGAGGGACGCGATGACGAGCATTTTGTTCTGATCCTTGGGGTCGAAGGCGGAGCGGCGGGAGGAGCGCACGTTGAAGGCGTGGAAGAGCTTTATCATACAGAAGGTGAAGAACGCGGCGGTGATGCCCGCGTTGTTTTCGTCATCCACGATCGCAACGCCCGTGGTCATGAGGTTGCCGACGAAGTACGCGAGAAGAGTAAGCCCCGCGATGATCACGCCCTGAACGAGCAGGTTTGCCCCCAGCCCCTCGGCGAACAGACCCTGTTTCGCGGGGCGGGGCGGACGCTCCATGATGTTCTTTTCCGCTTTCTCCACGCCCATCGCAAGCGCGGGGAAGGTATCCCCTATCATGTTTATCCACAGCAGGTGCGTAGCTCCCAGCAGCGTAAAGCCCATGAGCGAGGCGATGAACACCGCGATGACTTCCGCGAGATTGCTGGAAAGCAGGTACAGTATCGCTTTGCGGATGTTGTCGTATATCCGCCTGCCCTCGCCAACCGCGACGACTATCGTGGCGAAGTTGTCGTCCGCGAGCACCATGTCCGCGACGTTCTTGGTGACGTCCGTGCCCGTTATGCCCATACCGACGCCGATGTCCGCGGCTTTTATCGAGGGCGCATCGTTGACGCCGTCCCCCGTCATCGCGGTCACTTTGCCGCGCGCGCGCCAGGCATTGACTATGCGCGTTTTATGCTCGGGCTGCACGCGGGCGTAGACGGAATATTCCGTCACCTTTTTCGCGAACTCCTCGTCGGACAGCTCATCCAGCTCCGCGCCCGTTATAGCCTCTTTGCGGCTCTTTATGATGCCGAGCTCGAGCGCTATCGCCACGGCGGTATCCACATGGTCGCCCGTTATCATGACGGGGCGTATGCCCGCCTTGCGGCACTCGGCGACCGCGGCTTTGACCTCGGGACGGACGGGATCCATCATGCACTCCATGCCGACGAACGTCATGTCGCGTTCGGCGGCGCGGGCGTCGTCGGTGGGGCGGACGTCCTCGCCCGTGCGCATGGCGGCGGCGAGCACGCGGAGCGCGCGGTCGGCATACGACTTGTTCGCAGCCTTTATGTTTTCGCGGTCGGCGTCCGTCATTTCGCGCACGACGCCGCCCTTATCCAATATCTTCGTGCAGCGGCGGACGACCTCGTCGGGCGCACCCTTGGTGTACTGCACGTAACCGTCGCCGTCGCGGAAGAACACCGTCATCATTTTGCGGACGCTGTCGAAAGGCGCTTCGGCGACGCGGGGGTTCTCCTTCTCCGCCGCCGTCTTGTCGAAGCCGCCGCCGAGGGCGTAGGACACGAGCGCGTTCTCCGTAGGCTCGCCTATCACCTGACCGTCCACCACTTTGGAGTCCGAGCACAGGCTCATCGCCCGCGCGAGCAGATCGATATCCTCGCCGTATGTTTCCACGACGGTCATTTTGTTCTGCGTGAGCGTGCCCGTCTTGTCCGAACATATCACTTCCGCGCAGCCGAGGGTCTCCACCGCCGTCAGCTTGCGCAGCACCGCGCCGCGGGCGGACATCTTGGTCACGCCCATGGAAAGCACTATCGTCACCACGGTAGTCAGACCTTCGGGTATCGCGGCGACGGCGAGACTGACCGCCATCACGAGGCTCGTGAGCACCTGCGACGCGCCGAGCGCGTCAGCACGAATGAGATTGACTACGAACACCACCGCGCACACCGCGACGACCACGACCGTGAGCAGCTTGCTCAGCGACGACAGTTTTTTCTGAAGCGGCGTTTTGCCGTCCTTGGCGGCGTCGAGCACGCCCGCGATCTTGCCCATCTCGGTATCCATGCCCGTGTCCGTCACTATCGCCCTGCCGCGCCCGTAAGAAACGTCCGTGCCCGAATATACCATATTCTTCCTGTCGCCGAGGGGAATATTCTCGCCGAGGAGCTTCTCCGTCGTTTTATCCGTCGGGACGCTCTCGCCCGTCAGCGCGGATTCTTCGCATTTGAGCGAGGCGCTCATCGTGATACGCGCGTCGGCGGGCACGCTGTCCCCCGCTTCGAGCACGATGAGGTCTCCCGGAACGAGCTTGCTGCTCTTTACGATATGCAGTTTTCCGCCGCGTATGACCTTGCTCTCGGCGGCGGTCATTTCTTTGAGAGCCTCTATCGCGTTCTCCGCTTTGGATTCCTGTACCACGCCGAGCACTCCGTTGAGGAGCACCACCGCCACGATGATCACCACCTCCGCAATGCCGCTTATATCCGGCGACCCCGCCGCCGTGCTGTTTATTATCGTCAGCACGAGGCTTATGACCGCCGCGACCACGAGGATGATTATCATGGGGTCCGCGAGCTGTTTGAAAAATCTCGCTATGAGCGGGGTCTTTTTCTTCTCGCGCAGCTTGTTCTCTCCGTAAGCGGCAAGGCGGAGCTCCGCCTCCTCTTCGCTCAGCCCCAGGCGCATGTCCGTATCCAGCGCGCCCGCCACCGTTTCCGCCGATTCGAGATAGTCCTTCATCGTTCCGATCTCCTTTCCGTCGTTTCTCTTCTATTATCCCCGTTACTTTCCCTTCGTTATCATATCCGCTTAAAAAACATGACCCGCGTACCTTGAAAACAGGTACGCGAGTCTCATTATTGAAAACGGTCCCAGACGGCAAACGCCGTCGGCTGTTGGGATACGTTACGCCTTGCGGCGCAAATTACTCCCTCGCATTCGTATGTTTATTTTGTATGTTTATTATAACCGCCTCCGCACGGTTTGTCAATCGTTTGCCGTAAAGATTTTCACGCCGCGCTGGGTCAACGCCGCACTTTTTACGCGCTTACTCCGTCCTGAGGGCGACGACGGGATCCTGCTTTGCGGCTTTGGACGCCGGGATGAGCCCGGAAACGAGAGTGAGCAGCACGGAGAGCGCTATCATTATGAGCGCCTGCCAGGGCGGCAGCGCGGCTATCGTGTAAATGCCCGTGAAGCCGCCGATGATGAGGTTGGCTATAAGGCTGAGGATATAAGTCACGATTATGCCTATGACGCCCGAGAGCAGCCCGATGATGACCGTTTCTGCGGTAAAGAGGTTCTTGACGTCGCGCTTCCTGCCGCCCATCGCGCGGATGACGCCTATCTCCTTTATGCGCTCTACGACGGACACGAACGTGATTATGCCTATCATGACGGTGGAGACCACGAGGGATATGGACGTGAACACGATGAGCGCCACGGTTATCATGGTGATGAGCATACCCACCATCTCCATGATGACGCCCACGGTATCCGTGTACTGCACCTGATCGAGTTCTTCCCTGTTCTCGTTCCACCCGTCGAGGTATTCGGTGACGAGATCCTTGTTCGCGAAGTCGGAGATGTAGAACGTTATCCTCGACGGCAGCTCGCAGCCGCCCAGCTCGCTGAGGTACACCACCCTGTCCGACGTGCCGTATATCGCCGCGACGAGCATGGCTTTTATACCCTCGTATTTGGCTTGGTAATCGTCGCCGAGCGGAGCGAGTGCGTCATCTATCATCTGCACGAACTCCTCTTTGGAATACATGGAGGATATCATGCCCAGCCCCGAACTCGACGCGCCCGAATTGCCGTATGTGCCGAAGCCTTCGGTAACTTCCTCCCGCACGTTGCGGATTATATCTCCCGTTTCCTCGTCCTTGTCGTCGTAATAGAAGTAATAGGAATATGTGACGTTGGTTATATACTGCTCGGATTCTTTAAGAGGGTCACCGTCGGCATTCGTGAGTTTACGGGCATTCCTGACTACCGTGGACATGGTCTCTTCGTTCGTTTCGCGCTCGTGGACGTAAGAGGAAAGCGCCTTGGTGTAATACATGCCGGACGACAGCGAGCCGTACATGACGTCGTCTTTGGGTTTGAGTATGCAGGCGACGTTCAGTTCCATGCCCTCGGCAAGCTCTTCCGCGGTGAATTCGTCGGCATACGCGTTGTACTTATAACTGTCCGGCATACCACCCATGCCTAAGGTGTAATCATACACCACGTCGTTGGGATACCAATAAAATTTGTGCGCGTCTTCGCCGATGAAATCCGAATAGTCGAAAGGCTCGTCTTTGCTCATGTGCGGCAGATCGGGGTCGAAATACTCGTTGTAACCGCCGAGGTCGTCCTCTCCCGCCAGGCTGAACGCGTAGTTGGCGAACTCGCGGGAAGACACATAGCCGAACTGCGCGAGCATGAGGTCGGTCACCTCGTCGTCCGCATTGAGAACGAGCACGAGCGAGCTCTTATCCGACTGCTCGGGATACTCGCCCGCGACGAGATCGTACTGCGAAAGGATGTACTCTTCGCTGTCGGGCAGCTCGGAGAACGTGCCTATGCTGCTTATCATGCTGCTGTAAGAGGCGTATTCCTCTATGTGGCTGAGCACTCCCGCATAAATGGCGCGTATGCCGGATATGGATATACGGGCGCCTTCGATCTCGTTTCCGTTGACATCGGTCGCACCCTCTTCGGCATATTCGTAATCGGTATAGATATTATGCGCGAAGTCCGTACCGTAGTTATAACGCACCGCCTTGTAATACTCTTCGGGCATATCCTCGACGTACTTCACGTACTCTTCGGTTATATTGTTCGTTATCTGCGCGCCGCCGAGCTCGGTGAGCGTTTCCACTACGCTGTTGACGTAGACCTTATTATCCTCGTGCCACGATTTGTCCTCGTCTTCGAGCAGGCTCGTCGTAAGGCTGAGCAGCGAGGAGTAGTCTATCGCGTTCTCCGACACATACAGCGGATACCCGGACAGCATGTCGTTCTGCATGCTGTTTATGTACCCCGTGATACCCGAGGAGAACGCCAGCACTATCGCCACGCCGATGATGCCTATCGAGCCCGCTATGCCCACCATGATCGTCCTGCCCTTTTTGGCGATGAGGTTGCGCCCAGACAGCGCGAACGCCGCGCCCAGACCCATCTTGGCGCGTTCTTTGGCGTTCGCATTTCCCTCGCTCTCCGTGCCCGCTTCGGCGCCGTCCGCCGCGGGCTGCCCGACGCCCTTTTCCGCGCTTTCGTCGTAAGGGTCGGAGTCGCTGACTATCATGCCGTCGTGGAGTTTTATGATACGCGTGGAATATTTTTCCGCAAGCTCGGGGTTGTGCGTGACCATGATGACGAGACGCTCGCCCGCGATCTCCTTCATAAGGTCCATTATCTGCACGCTGGTCATCGAGTCGAGAGCGCCCGTGGGTTCGTCGGCAAGGAGTATCTCGGGATCGTTGACGAGAGCGCGCGCGATGGCTACCCTCTGGCACTGTCCGCCCGAGAGCTGATTGGGTTTTTTATCCAGCTGGTCACCCAGCCCCACTTTCGCGAGCGCTTCGGCTGCCCTGCGGCGGCGCTCCGCCTTGCTCACGCCCGCTATCGTGAGCGCGAGCTCGACGTTGCCGAGCACCGTTTGGTGCGGGATGAGGTTGTAGCTCTGGAACACGAAGCCCACGCGGTGATTGCGGTACACGTCCCAATCGCGGTCGGAGAACGAACGGGTACTCCTGCCGTTGATGACAAGGTCGCCCGAGGTGTATTTATCCAGCCCGCCGATGATGTTGAGCAGCGTCGTCTTGCCGCAGCCGCTCGCGCCGAGGATGGAGACGAACTCGCTGCGCCTGAACTCCACGCTCACGCCGCGAAGCGCGTGGACGGTGTTCCCCGCCGCCGAATAATCCTTCACTATGTCTACAAGTCGTAACATTCGAGTTTCTCCGTCGAACAAAATACTATATGATAATATAACGCTTTTATATTAGAATAACATTAGAAAAATGTTAAAAAAACGCAAAGCCTCTCCGCGGCGGTGCCGACGGAGAGGCGGGATGACTTATGCCGTTAATTTACGGACGCGAACGTATACGCCGCCGAAAGCAGGGCCGCGATCGCGCCTACGACGAACAGCGCGTCGACGACCGTCATGCCGAAGCCGACTATGACCACGGGAAACGCCACGACCGCGCCGAGCACGACGAGCGCTATCGGGGACGCCCAGCCCCACGCGCCGCGGGCGAGGATGAACGCGACGGTCTGCGCGACGTACTGCACCGCCACGAGAGCGAGCAGGATGACGCCGGCGATCGTCCAGCCGTATACCGTACACACTATGAGCATCACGAGCGCCGCGACGTCCGCCGCCGCGAGCAAACATTTGAGAGTCGTTTTCATATATCGTTATCTCCGTGCAGGCGTCAAAGCACCGCTTTGTTGTACTTTTTCTTGAGCGCGCGCAGAGCGTCGGTACTTACGCTGTAAAGCAGAGTGAGCAGCACCGCTCCTATCTGCACCGAAGCGAGCACTATCTCGATAACGCGGTAAGGCGTCGCGAAAGGCGTGGACATATCGCCGTTCCACACCGCGCCGTTCGCCGCGGTGAAGATGATGACGAGCACGAGCATGAGGACGGACGCGATAAAGGACGCCGCACCGAACACGCGGCGGCGGGTCGCTTCCCAATCCATGTTCTTGGACTTCATCACGAGATACGTCGGGATCGAGACGAGGTTGACCGCGCAGCAGACGTACATCAGAATGACGACGACGAAGCGCAGCATGAAATAAGGGGCGTAGTCCGTAGTGATCTCGTAAGCGAGACACCCGGGCGTACTGCCCGCCATAAGCAGGATATAGAGCACCGTCATGTATACGGTGATGACGAAAGCTATTCCGCTTCCCAGCAGATTGAGCTTTCCCGATCTTCTTTGCGTTTCCATACCTAAGAATTATACGATAAACCGCCCCTTTTGTCAACGAAAAGAAGCGGTCTCAGCATAATTTAATGTATCGGGCGCCTTCGGCGCGCCTTATTCCCGCCCCGTTCCCCCTCCTCCCGCGGCAAAAAAGCGAAACGGCGCGCCGTGAGGGGTCAGGCACGCCGTTTCTATAAGTGATGAGGCACATACCGAAGCGGACGAAGGGATGTCCGCAATCGGTATATATCCGTTATTGTTTATCCGCCGCAGGCTCGGACGGTTTTTTGTTCGCCGCACGCAGCGTAGTGAAGACGGCGAAGAAACCCCAGACGACTATCGCCGCGGCTATGACGCAGTCGATGACGATGACGAGGATAGCCCAATAAGCGAGTTTGTAGCCTATGACCTCGCCGTTCATCGCATTGGAATTGACGAGCGTATAGAGGATATTCTTCGCGTTCTGACGAAGCACTATGGTATCCGACGTATCCGTCACGTCGCACCAGTCTACGGGAGTCGTGGCGAGATTGAGGTCCCCGCCCGCATACGCCATCTGGCGGGAATTCATATAAGCGTTGGTGTTGAAGTCGCACACCACGAGCCCTCTGAATCCCCACTCGTTACGGAGTATCTCGGTCACGAGACGGTAATCGCCGCCCGTCCATACGGTACCGATACGGTTGAAGGACGTCATGAGGGCGCGCGCGGACGCTTCTTTGACGGCTATCTCGAAGGGGCGCAGGCAAAGTTCGCGAAGCGTCTGTTCGGTGAGCCAGGAAAGGTCGCCGTTGGACGAACGGTGCGTTTCCTGCTCGTTCGCCGCGAAATGCTTCATGCCGGCAAATACGCCGCGGGACTGCAAGCCGCGTATCTCGGCGGCGGCCATTTTACCCGAAAGAAACGGATCTTCGGAGAAGTATTCGGCGTTCCTGCCGCCGAACGGACTGCGGTGGAGATTTATTCCGGGCGCCCATATACCGGTATACGGCATGCCGCCGTTATCCATGTTTCCCCAGATGCCTTCCTCGCCCATCGTTATGCCGAACTCTTCAACGAGCTCCTCGTTCCATGTAGCGGACACTATGGGTTCGCAGGGATAATAAGCAACGTCGTATACCGCTCCCTCGTTGACGAAGTTGACGTAACCCGTAGGTCCGTCGTACTCGTACGTCCAGGGCACGCCGAGCTCGCGCATATCTATCGTCTGATAGCCGCCGTTATTGAGGAAGTCGGCGAGCTTGTCCGCGTTGCACTGATCGAGGAACGTCTCCCAACGCTCATCGTCGTAAGAGACTATCGCCTCGTAAGTAGGCTCTTCGGGAGCGGCCTCGGGCAGGAAATCGCGGAAAGTCATCGTGATCTCTTCGTCGAACCACGGCATGTCCCGATCATCCATTTCGTCGGCATAAGGATTGTTCGTGGTCTCGTTTTGTATCGCCTCGATAAGCTCCTCGGGAGCGTTACGGGTCTCGTCCGTAGGCGACGCGGGCCATGTGGCGTTCCAGTCGCTGCGGGTAAGCAACGTTCCCAGCTGCGTATCCGAGTTCATGTACTCGTTTTCGTTGTCGGTGTAACGGTTGACGACGGGGGTATTCGTTACCGGATCGTTCTCGTAACGGATCGCGGGAGAAGAGAAGGATATCGGGCGGCTGCGGTCGTGAGAATCTTCCGCAACGTACAGCTTGTAATCGCCCGCTTCGAGCTCCCAGCCTTTGAATCCGTCGGTATCGTTATTCGCGTTGTTATAGTCGTAAGACGCAAGATAATAAGGATCGAATTCGATCGTCACTTCGGCGTCTTCGCCCGGCCGGATAAGCTCCGTCTTGGCGAAACCGACAAGAACGACTTCGGACTTCGCTATGCCTCCGTCAGTGTACGGCGCGTAAGCGTAGAGCTGCACGACGTCTTTGCCCGCCACGTCGCCGTCGTTATGTACGGTGACCGTTACGGAGTATTTCTCGCCTTTTGCGATGGTCTTGCCTTCGATGTCGCTCGCATCCGTCACCGTCCAGGAAAAGTCGGTATACGACAGCCCGTAACCGAAAGGATAGACCACGTTATCCGCGTACCATGCCTCTCCGTCGGCATACTCTTCCTCGCCGAGAGCCGTCACCGCGCCGTCGTAGTCAGCGCTGCGCGTCTCGTAATAACGGTAACCGTAATAGATGCTCTCCTCGTATTCGACAAAGAAATATCTGCCCGCGGTATACTTATCTCCGTCCGCTATGTTGCAGTCGCCGAAGTTGACGAAAGTGGGGTCTTTTTTGAAATCCTTCGCCCATATGTCCACCGTATGTCCCGAAGGATTGACGTCTCCGGCGAGGATGTTCCCTATCGCTTTCGTTCCCTGCTTGCCCGGGAAGCCCATGTACAGCGCCGCGTCGATGTTTTCGTTATACGCGTAATAGTCGGGGTCGGTAAGGAACGCCGCTTCCATGGAAGAAGGGATGTTGAGAAGCACGACGACTTTGTCAAACTCCGCGCACACGGCGTTCAGCATGTCCGTCTCGTTCTTGTCGAGCTGCAGGTAATGGTCGGTATCCGCATTCGCGCCTTCCATTCCCGTCATCACGCGAGGCAGGTCGAAGCCTTCGCCGCCTATGCGAGTGATCACTACGATCGCCGCGTCCGAATAATCGTCGTAGCTTCCCTTGACCTCGTCGTCGTAGCTCGACTGCGGCGTTTCCGCCGTGGCGATGAGCTGGTTTCCGCCCGTATCGAGGTCGTCGCTGTTGGGCGCGCGTTTGTCGCCCGAACGGGAATCGTCCTCGTAGAACTCTTTAAGTTCGGGATTACATTCGAAGCCCGCCTGTTCCAGTCCGTCGTATATAGAGAGCGCGCCCGTAAGATCGCCGCCGCTCGAACCGGAATTGCCGTAAGAGAGATTGACGCTGTTCTTGCCGAAGATGCTCACGCGCGCGCCTTTTGCCAGAGGAAGCGCGTCGTTTTCGTTTTTAAGGAGGATGGCGCCCTCCTCTTCCAGCGTAACGTTCATCGCGTTGGCATTCTCGAACGCTTCCTGCTTACTGAACGACCGCGTTGCCGGGAACATGGATACCGTACCTTCGGCATATATCGCGCGCGGTCCGCCGAAAGCGAAGTTGAATACCGTATCGAATACCGAGAATATCAGTACCGATACCACGAGCGCGAATATTATGAGGAAAGCGGATACGCTCGCCCATATTATCGTGCGCTTCCTGGAAAAGAATTTTTTGAATGCGTTCATTGCGATCTTCCTCCGTCATCAATAGTTGGCGGCGGGCAGACCGTGCACTTCGTCCCAATACAGGATCGCGTCCGTCTCGATCTTCAGGCAGTCCACCATCGGCGCATACGCCTTGTAAGTAGCGCCCTGGAAGGTTGCGCTGTTGTTGGTAACGAGCTGAATAAAGTTCTCGCCCGCCTTCAGAGAGATGTTGCCTATCGTGTAAGTAGCGAACTGACCCTTCTGGTTAATGCCCGGGCTTTCGAGATTTATGGGCGTATACGGGACTACCGTGCCGTTCACCTTTATCTGGTACTTATCCGAATCGAGCGTGAAATCGCCTATCTCGCTGGCGATGCTTATTTTGAGGACCGCATTGTCTACGGCAACGTCGCTCGCGATATAGAATTCGAGAGAGCAGTCTTTCTGATACTGGTAACCGACGAATCTGTTGCCGCTCGCTCCTATACCTTCGACGAACTGTATCATCGAACGTTCTTCCGCGGTACCCGACCAGCTGGGACCGGATTTATCCGTAAGATCGGTGTCCTCCGCCTCGAACGTGAACTCGGAAACGTCGGTATCCGTTTTGGTCCACTTGGCGACCGCCTCGTCGGCTGCGGTCACGTTCGCCGTAAAATCGTACTCGGTCGCGTACGTATCGTCGGTATACCAGCCGTCGAACTCGTAACCGTCGCGCACGGGATCGGCGGGCTTCGCGACCGGCGCGCCCACTTCGGCGGGGATGGTATATTTCGTCAGCTTTTTACCGTAGAAATCGTAATCGAACGTAAAGTCAACATACGTCGCGCCGTCCTTCTTCCAGAACGCGTAAAGAGTCATGTCGCCGCTCACTTCGGTCCCGAAATCGTACACCTCGCGGAAATCCGCGTCCGTATACCAATTATAGAAGGTATAGCCGCTTCTCATCGGATCCGCGGGCTTCGCCACCTCGGATCCGTCGGTGACCGTCGAGGTGAAATCCTCGCCACCCTCGTAGTTGACATCGAATGTAACGGTGTATGCCGCGGTAGCGACGTTCACGGTCACTCGTACTCTCGCGCCGCCGTAATTGAGCGTGACGTTTTTACGCCCCGGCGTGTTCATATTGGGCGCGGTGAACGTCACTCCCGGGTCGGTCATGGGAACTTCGCCCGTGCTTCCGTCCTCGTAAGTGACGAGCAGCACGCCGCCCGTAAGATCGAGCGTCTCTCCTACGACGTATTCCGTCTTGACCGGCATCGTTTTGACCTCTATCTCGTCCACTTCTTTATCGACGACAGGCTCGTCGGGATCGTCCGGATCCGGATCGTCGGGATCGTCTCCGCCGGGCGTAACGTCTTCAATAGGATCGTCTTTGCCGGGGTCGTCGGTCTTATCGCCGCAGGCGGTGAAAAGCCCCGCCGCTACAACGAGCGCAAGAACAAGCACGAGAAGAAACGCGATCATCGTTTTTGTCTTCTTCATTTTATCATTACCTCCTTTATATTCCGAAAGGACGCGGCACCGTCCCCGGCTCCCGCCGAAGAAGATGCCGCGATTTCGGTTATGTCGTTGTCTTACCGCGTCACGCGACGGTGAGCGTTACGGTACGCGTATAAGTGATCTCTTCGCAAGGCGCGGCCCACGTAGCGCAGACGAACTGCCCGCCCTGGACGTGAGGCACGTTGAGCGTGATCGTTATCGTCCACGTGCCCGTCTCGGTAGGAGTGCCGCTGAGCTTGTAACCGTCGATGCACTCGACTACGGTCTTCTTGTCCTTGCCGATGACCGTACCCATGACGTTGGAGAAGGACAGTCCGGCGGGAAGCTCGTCCGTCGTGCTTCCTTCTTCCACTTTATAGCTGTAGCCGTATCTGTGCGAAAGCTCGTCGCTATAGGTATCGGGATTTGTCACGTGCGGGATATCCGGAGCCGTAAGGTCGGGCAAACCGATGACGCCGTGCGCATCTTCCGCGTTCTGCTGGTACCAGTCGACTATCGTTCTGTTGCCGCCGGGGATATCGTTTCCGTAAGCGTAGTACTCGGTGGTGAACGTAGTTTCCATGGCTTCGCCGGTCCTGAGCGCGGCAAGGTCGGATCCGCTGTCGTATATCGCGTTCACGACTTCGATATGAAGCTGCGCGTTGACCTGCACGTAACCGTCTGCCGTCACTTCGATGGCGACCGTGAATTCTCCTTCTTCGGTCGGCGTACCGGAAACGAGACCGGACTCGTTCATCGAAAGACCTTCGGGAAGTTCCGCGCCTTCCGCAAGAACGAAGGCGGACGCGTCGATACCGGGAACCACGACGGACTTCGCGTTATAACAGTTAAGATCGAAGGAAAGTTCCGCAGGCTCGTCTGCGACAAGACCGTTCTTGTTCGCACTGGTGTTGGCGTATACCCAGAGTATGCGCTGAGCCGCTTTACGCACCGATACGTAGTGAGTCGGGGAAAGCATCGTACCCTCGTTACCGTCGTCCACTTTCACGCAGTTGTCCGCGACGCTCCACTCGCCCTTCTCGAGATCGACATGAGGGAAGTCGGAACCGGTGCCGAGAGGATAATCGTCGCCCGCGCGGACGCAGAGATCGAGCGGCACCCAGCTGCCGATCCATGCGTCGGTCATGTACAGGCCCTTGAATCCCCACTCATCGCGGGAAAGCGAATAATGAAGAGCATAGTTGACCGCGCAGTTGACCTCGCCGAGGCGGTTGAACGCGCTCATGTAACCGGTGGTGTGTCCTTCTTTCGCTATCGCCTCGAACGGCTTAGCGTAGATCTCGCGGATCGCCTGCTCGGTAGCCCAGGTGAACACACCGCCGCCGATGTTGCGGTAAGTCTCCTGTTCGTTGAGGAACATGTGCTTCGCGTGGCATGTAAGCCCCTTGGACGCAACGCCGCCGACGATCGCTTCCGCTATACGGGCGGAATGTACGCCGTCCTGGCTGTAATACTCGTAATTTCTGCCGCCGAGAGGACTGCGGTGGATGTTCATGCCGGGGCCGTTCCAATGAGTCGTGCCCTTGAACAGCGCCTCGTTGCCGATGAGCTCGCCCGTCTTACGCGCAAGTTCGGTATTGAACGTTGCCGCCATGATGGGTGCGCACGGCCACAGCGTGCCGCCGTTCATCTGTATGGAGCCCTCGGGAGAATTGTGCCTTTCCACTCCGACTGCGGGTACGGCTTCGGAGCCGCCCCCGTACTGAGCGAGAGACCACAGTTCTTCCCAGGTGAGCTGGTTCATGAACTCATCCCACCTCGCGGAATCGGCATCCGTCGCAAGAGTGACGACGCCGTTTTCTATCGTGGGCTCGGTGTAATCCACGCCTGCCATATCCACGATCTTGATCTTCGCGTCGGAGTAATCTTCTTCGTGGCTCGCCGCCTGCGTCCAGCCGGTCGGCACTTTTTCCACATACCAGGGATCGTTGGGATCGTCCTGATAGCTGCGGTAGGTCTCGTAATAATCATACTCTTCACGCGTAGCGTCGTCGATCGTGCGGTCTTCGAGACTGACGGGCGCGGGCTGTCTGAGACCGTCCGCGCGGCTGATCATGTTCGCTTCGAGAGAGTCGTTCACCGTCGAATAATCGAACGTGCCGCCGTTGTCTACGAACACGGGCCTGATCTCGGCGCCGGTATGAAGATCCGTTCTGCAAAGTATGGTCTCGTCCACCGTGCGGGTGATCGAAACGACGGGAGTGTGGGAATCGCGGTTAGCGGAGATGATATAATCCCCCGCCTCGAGCTCATAACCCTCGAAGTCGTTATCGTTGGCGTCGTTCCAGTCGAAGGACGCGAGATCCTGAGCCGCGACCCGCACCTGCACGGTCTGGCTCTCACCGGGTTCGAGCATATCCGTCTTCGCAAAGCCGATAAGATTAGCGGCAGCCTTCTCTATCCCGCCCGCCGTGTACGGAGGGTTAGAGTAGACCTGCACGACGTCCTTGCCCGCCACGTCGCCCGTGTTGGTGACTTTGATCCTTATCGTGACCGTCTGATCGGCAGCCGTGATCTTGGCGCTTTCCGCTATATCCGTGGAAAGTTTCCAATCGAACGTCGTGTACGAAAGGCCGTAGCCGAAGGGATAAAGGACGTTCTCGTAAGCCGCTTCCTTATCCGCTTCCGCAGCGTCGGCATACAGCGTTTCGTAATAACGGTAGCCGAGATAAATGCCCTCGCGGTATTCTATCGAGCGGTAGCCCGTATCTTCGTTATCGTTCCATAAGAACGCGTCCATGCGGGTGCCGTCGCCGTTCTTGTTCTGCTCGTTGGAACCGAAGTTCGTCCATGTCGGACCTTTGGTGAAGTCCTTTTCCCATACTTCCACCGTCTTTCCGGAAGGATTGACTTCACCGCGGAGTATGCGGCCGATCGCGTCCTGAGCGTCGTTGCCGGGGTTTCCGATCCACATTATAGCGTCGACTCCGAGATTGGTATCCGTCTTCTCCTCGGCAAGCTCGGGGATCTGCAGCACGTTGGACGAGTTGATGAGAACGATGACCTTATCGAAATTCTCTTTCGCATGCTTTATAAGCGCGACTTCGTTATCCTGCAGCTGAAGCGCATGGTCGTCCGGATCGGAATGCCCGGGCGCGTCGTGCGCGAGGATATCGCCGCCTTCCGAGCCTATGCGGGAAAGCGTGACGATCGCCGCGTCGTTGTAACCGTTATACGTAGACGTTATCGCGGGAGTATAGTAAGACATATCCAGCTCGAGCATGTGCTCGTCGGACGACAGACTGCGCTGCAAACCGTACATGCTCATCACGCGCCGATTTACGTTATATCCCGCGCGCTCCATACTCTCTTGGAGCGTGGTCACTTCGTAACCGTTGGAACCCGTCGAACCCGCGCCAGAACCTATCGTCGAATATACCATCTGATAGGAGTTGACGCCGAGCAGCGTGATGTTCTCTTCATCCGTCATGGGCAGAGCGTCGTTCTCGTTTTTAAGCAGCACGAAGCCTTCTTCGCCGAGCTTGATATTGTGATCGTGCGCCGCTTTCTGCTCCTCTTTGACAGTCTCGTAATCGAGGTAGAATTTACCGTCGTTTTCGAGGTGACCCGTCGTCGAGCCTACGGGCGAGATCGTCTGCTCGGTGATGTCCGGCAGATCGACGTCGGGATCTTCGCCGCCGGGCGTTACGCCGTCGCCGGGATCGCCCTTATCGCCTTTGTCGCCCTTATCGCCTTTGTCGCCTTTTTCGCCCTCGGCTTTGTAGTCCGTCTTTTCGCCGTTCACGTACCAATAACCGTCATCGCCTATATAAGGCGCGGCAGTCCCGCACGCTGCGAAAGAAAAACACATCACGATGCAAAGTAAAACGGTGAGCATCGCGGCCGCAAGGGCTTTCCATTTCACGGAAATGCGTTTTTTCATGCATTTTCCTCCTTTTTTCGGTCTTTATGACCGTGAGATTTCCACCGCTCGGCCCTTTTTCGCGTCTTGCGACGCGAAAAAAACCGCCTGCGCCGTGGATACTTTTATTATAGCACCCCCCCCCGTTTCATAGATATAATCGTTCCGACTTACTGTAATTTTGTTCACACTTGATAAAAACCGCCCTAACTCCTCGTATTTTCGCTTTTTTGCCGCGCGCACGAAAACGCCGCTATGCACAAAAAGCCGCCGTGCGCATTTCGCGCACGGCGGTCCGAACATCGGGTCTGCTTTATCGGAGTTTGGGGGAATTACGGTCGCGGACAAATTCCATATACGCTCCGCGGATCTCTTTTGCTTTGCGGCGGGAAACGGGCAGGACGGTGCCGTCGGTAAGCGTCAGGTCCTGCTGCCCTATCACGCGGATATAGCGGCAGCTGACGATATACCCTTTATGTATGCGCACGAAGCCGCTCGGGGAAAGCTCCTCTTCGAGCTTCTCCATGGAGCGGGATATCACGACGGGGCGTTCGGTGTTCTCCATGTGCACGAGCTGGTCCTTGCGGTCGCCCTCTATATACATTATCTTAGCCACGGAGAGCGCCATCATTCCCTCTTTGGAGTTCACGAGTATGGAACAGACGTCCTTATCCTCGTTATACTTGTCTATATACGCCTCGATGACCGCGGAGATATCCTTGACGAAGGTATTCTTGCGCACGAAGCCGAACGGGTGCACCTCGAAGGTCTCGAACACCCTGTCCTCGCGCCCCGAGATGAATATGATGTCTCCCGACATGCCCCGCTCGCGCAGAGCGCGCCCGAGAGCTATGCCGTCCGTGCCCGGCATCTCTATATCCAGCAGTATGAGGTCGAATACATAGTTTTTCATGCCTTCGACGAGGGCTCGCGCCGACGAGTACGTGAACATGCGCGCTTCCGTATTGTGCATGAGGAATATGTTCTCCACCGAACCGTAGATTATGTTCGCCGAGGTCTTGTCGTCGTCGCATATCGCAATGTTGATCATTTATCTTACCCCCCCCCCGTCGGGACCTGAAGCATGACGTCTGCCGTAAATCTGCCGCAGGACGCGTCGTACTTGACCGCGCCGCAATATCTGTTCGCTATCTTCCCCACTATCTTCGTGCCGTAGCCGTGCATTTCCGCGTCCTTGGTGGTACGCAGCGAGAGCACTTCGCTCTCCGTGCGCGAATCGTCGTAAACGTTGCGCACGCGCACGAGGAGCGCCGTTCCCACGCTCTTTATCTCCAGCTCGACGGGTTTCCTCGCCTCCGCCGCGCAAGCCGCCGTCGCTTCCACCGCGTTGTCCAGCAGGTTGGAGAGCAGGCTGCATATATCGTTCTCGGGGAACGGCAGCTCGCGGGGCACGGCTATGCGCGCGTCTATCGTCACACCCGCGTCCGCCGCCTTGCGCATCTCCGCGTTCACGACGGCGCTGACTATCGCGTTGCCGCAGTCGGTAAGAGCGAGCGCGCCGCTGCCCATAAGATCGCGCTCCATGCTGCCGAACAGCCGCAGAGCCTCGTCGTACTTCTTTTCTTCGAGCAGCACGCGCAGCGCGGAGAGCAGGTTTTTTATATCGTGGCGGATCTCACGGATACGCCGCACGTTCTCTTCGGATACGCGCATGAGCCTGAGATCGTTCTCCGCCGCGCGCTTTTCCACGAGAAGCGCGGTATTGACGTTCTGCGAATGGATGATGAGATACATCATGTAATACGAGAACAGCACTATCGCCCACAGCGAGAAATTGACGAATATGATGAACCCGCCGTACTCCGCGCTCGGGATGTTGAACATCTGCACGCCTATGCTGAGTACGGATACCGCGGCTATCGTGGCTGCGCTCACGCCGCGCACCTTCTTCTCGTCGTTGAGGCTGAACACGTTGACTATCACGATATCCGCAAGAGCCATGAACGCGAGCAGCCCGAGCGACACCCCGTAAAGGTCGCTGCCAGTGGCGTTCCTTATCACGATGCCTATCGCCTCGCCCAGACGGACGTGCACGGCGAACGTACACGCGCCTATGCAGGAGTTTATCACGCGCACGAGCGGACGCCTGTCCGAAGCGACCACCGAATACGCCGCGAGCAGCACGGGATACACCACATACACATGGTACGCCATGCCGCTCATACCGAATATCATGTACCACAGCGAGGACAGCAAAACGAGCGCCAGCCATACGCAGGGCACCGAAACGAGCACGCGCAGCGCATACCTCCGCGACCGCTCGAACCCGACGAGCAGGAAGGGTATGCAGAGGCTCTGGATCGCCCCCGTGAGAGGAAAGGACAATCCGAACGCCAGATCGATATAAAACGTCTTGAAAAATTCCAACATCATGCCGCCTCGTCTTTCTGCCTATGATTTTACTACATATTTACCGTTTAGTCAATATTTGCGGTACAAACGGTCGTTTTCCGGAACGAGCGGTAAAAAGCGTCCCGCTCCCGGCATTGCCGAAAACGGGACGTATGCGTAACGGTGCATAAGGGGTCGCGTTTACATCGGACCGGGTCCGCCGCCGGGGCCGCCGGGACCGCCGGGGCCTCCCGGGCCTCCCGGACCGCCCGGACCGCCGGAGCCGCCCGTCGATATGCTGCCCTCGCCCGCCGCGGGAGTAACGGTCACTATATCGGCGACTTCGGAGTCGTTGAATATCACGCCGTCGCCTTTGACGTACACCTTGACATAATACGTCGTGCCCGCGACGAGTTTGACTTCCGCCGTCGCTTCCTCCGCGACCTTGAACCCGACCTTGTTGTTGATCGTGTCGCTCTCCCAGGGCATAGCCGCGGGGATGACGGAAAGCTCGAACTTATCCGAAGCGACGAGCGTCTCGCAGGCCGCGTCCGAATACACTTCCACGGTGAATTCGGTGCCGTCGTAGTAGTCCTCGTAATTGGTGACTTCCACGACGAGACCGCTCGTGCCGTCCGCCTTCACGACGGGTTTGGCGACGTCCACGTCGCCCCACAGCATCGCGCCGGACGTATACGTTTCGCCGTCGAGATAGGTCTCGCCGTCGCCGAGAGCGGTGATGTCCGCCACGTAATAACCGGGCTTGAGATCGCCGAAGTTGGTGGAATCCATCATATACGTTATGGCGGTATCGTCCGAGCCCGGCACGCTCATGTTGGTAGCGGGCTCCTCGCCCGTCTTTTTGCCCGTGCTGTCCGATTCATAGAGATACACCGAATATCTCACCGCGCCCGCAACGCCCTTGAAGGATATCGTGGGATATACCGCGGAAGAAGCGTCCGCTTTCGAGAAGTCCATCGACACGTCGGACACTTTGCCGAGCGTGGTCGTCGTCCGCTGCTCGACGGTATACTTTATCGCCGCCGAGCCGTTGGAATTGCCGTAAGTTATCGCGTCGCCGACGGCGATGACGGAGATGTTGTATTCGCCCGCGTCGAGCGGCGCGGCAAGTTCGATCGTCGTGCCCGTTCCCTGGGTGACTTTCGCCGTTTCGTCGCCGTCGCGGTAGACGTACACGTTGTAAAGCGTGGCGTTCTCCACTCCGGTGAACGTTACGGTATCGTCCGAGCTGTCCGCGGGATCGTCGCCGTAATTGACGACCACGTTCGTGGGCGCCGCAAGCGGCGTGAGCGTCCTGTCCTGATCGATATCGTCTCCGCACGCCGCGAACGCGAGCGCGCCTCCCGCCACGGCGACGCAGAGCGCGAGCGCCATGACCGTTTTCTTTATTTTCATGATTTGCCTCCTTGTGAAATTTAGAGCCGGTCGGTATCAGTACACGAAACCGAATATAAGGCTCAGGAGCATCACTCCCGTGAGCACCCAGTTCCCGACCGTGATCGAGCGGATGTCGCGTGAGAGCGCTCTCATCAAAGTATCGGATACGACTCCTATCGCGATCGCCGCGGCGAAGTCGAGCGAGACCGCCGCCGTGACCACCGTTGCCAGGAAAGGCAGCGCCTTGCCGAAGCTCGTGAAGTCGCAATTTTTGAATGCCGTGAGCAGCGTGAGCCCCACATAGAACAGTATGCCGTAGACGACCATACCGTTTATGAACAGCCCCGAAAGAGCTATCGTGAACAGCGCCGCGATGAACAGCAGTCCCGCAACTACCGCGGTAAGACCCGTCCTGCCGCCTTCGCTCGTCCCTGTAAGGCTCTCCGGTCTCGCCACTACGGGACCCGCGCCCATTATGCAGCCGAACACGCTCGAAAGGGCGTTGACCGCATACACGTTCGCGAACGGCGCGGCTTTGCGCAGGAACGCGTTCTGCGTATGCAGCGCGCGCCCGCGTTCGTCCGCGGTGCCCGAAGCGAACGCATGGCCCGCGACGGTCGCTCCCGTTTCGGATACGCCGAGAATGAGGAAGGACAGCACCGCCGTGACGAAGATCATGAAGATCCGACCGCCGGCATTGACGCTTACTTCCTCCACAGCCACGCCGAGAGCGTCCGCCTGCGTCTGCGCAAGCGCGTCGGCATACCCGCCGAAGTCGAAGCCCTGAGTGAACGCCGCTCCGAAGAAGTTGCCTCTGAGCACCCTGAGTATCTTGTTCACTCCGTCGTAGAAGTACATGCCGCCGTACGCGGGCGTGACGAACGCGAAGAAGTAGTAGTCGGTGAAATTCCTGCGTATGAGCCACATGACCACATACAGTACGAGCGAGCCGCCGAACGCGATTATCGTCGCGTGCTTTACGTTAAAGTGTTTGAGCACGAGCAGCGCCACGAACGCTATCACGCTCGTTATCACAGGCATGAACGTATACCAGTCGGCATCCGCTCCGATGTCCAGGCTGAACGAAACGTAGTTGAGCGTGAACGTCGTTATCGGAGTGCCCGCCGAAGCCATGCTCGCGAGATCGTCGGCGAAGTTCATCGTGTTTATACGAAGTACGTTGAGCTGTACGAGCACATACACGATGATGAACGCGCCGAGCGCCGCGGGCAACGCCTTTCTCACGCTGTCGGGTACGGCGTTGAACAGGAAAGCGCGCGCGGGAGGGATCACCATGACGATAAAGTACACTACGTTCGCGACGAGCGCTATCGCCATTACGTTTGCGTATGTGAGTCCCGCGTTCTGCCCCACGAGCGTTACTATGAGCACGGTCATGCCCAAGCTCGCGGACTGCACGAACGGTACGTTGCACAGCATACCCACGAGCACGGACGTGATCGCCGTTACGAGGACGGACGCAAAGTACACCGCGTGATAGCTCGACATGTCGGTCGACGAAGCGAGGAGCTCCGCGTTCACCATCATGAAAGCTATGACTTCGAAGAACACGAGCAGCCCCGCGAATATCTCCTTTTTGATATTGGAGCCGCGCCCGTATATGTCGAAGTACGCGTTGAGTCCCCTTGCGATCGGGTTCCTCTTCTTTTCTTTTTTCACCTCTTCGGCGTTCGTTTCCGCGACCGCCTCCGAGGTCTCCGGTACGTTGTTATCCATGATGAGATCCTCCGTCGGCGCCTTCCCCGTCCGCACGCGCCGACGCGTGCGGACGGCAGGAGCCGGACCGATATACCGGTCTTACTTCTTTTTCGCCGCGCGGCGGAGCGCGAAGCCCGTACCGAGCGCCGCGGCAAGTATCGCCGCGATCATCGCGAAGCCCGCGACGGACGTACCGCCGCAGCCGCCCTCATCGGGATCTTGCGGTTCGGGCTGAGTCGCCGCTGTCAGGTTGGACACCGGCATCTCCTCGTAGTTGACCGAGTTTATCGACTGCCAGTAATCCATCGTGAACAGGCTGTCCTCGGGAGCGATGATGTGGGTGTCGTAGTACAGTCTCTGCTTCATCGTCTCGCGCAGCATGTACGCGCCGTAGTAGTCGGCTATACCGCCGTTCACGTTGTTTCCCGTGAAGATCGAACCGTCGTTGTTCGCCTCGTCTCCGATGACCGTGGATCTCCACAGCAGACAGGCGATGCCCGAGAACGCGGCTTTGACCGCTCCGGAGTACTGCACGTTATCCATACCGTCGGTTATCGCGAGACCGTGCCAGCCGAATTCCTCTCTGATTATGCCGACGTACACGCCGCGGTTACCCCAGCTGAGACCGATGCGGTTGAGCGACGCCATCATGCCGCTGAGAGGAGCGACTTCGGACTTCATGGAGAATTCCCATGCGCGTATGTATATCTCGCGCAGAGCCTGCTCGTTGCAGAACGCTATCTGTCCCGAACGTCCGCCGTCGAGATCGTTGAGCATGAAGTGCTTGTTGAACGTGCCCACGCCCTGGCGCTGTATGCCCGTCGTCTCCGCAAGGCACATCATGCCGGCAAGGAAGCCGTCCTCGCTGTAATACTCGAAGTTACGTCCGCCGAACGGGCTGCGGTGGGTGTTCATCGCGGGTCCGTAGCAGGACGTGATGCCCGTGCGCACGCACTGTTTGCCGTACGCTTCGCCCACTCTCTCGACGAGCTCGGGGTTCCATGTGGAAGCCATCACGACTTCGCAGGGCCACCAGGTGTTGCCTTCCTTGTTGCCCGTGCCCGCTTCGCCCGGTCCGTCAAGCGCGCTTATCGCGTCGATACCGAGGGACTCGAACGCGCCGTTCCACTGCGTTCCCTGGAAGTTGACTATCTCCGTCCAGCTCGCCTGGTCCACCCAGTCGTCCCAGCGCTCGTCCTCGTAAGGCACTTCGTCCCAGCCGTAGGAATTTGCGGGATCTGTGGATGTCGTGACCTTGTCGGTCGCCGAGATATCGCCGTTACGCTCGAAACGCGTGTCTGCGGTGTAACCCGTCGTGCTCTTGCCCACGTTCGCGACGGCGGCTATGTACGTCTGATCGTTATGGGTCTTGCCCCAATAGTTCACGGTATCCGCGCCCACGGGTTCGGTGGAAGCCTGATAGCCGTAAGTCATGGTTATCGCCTTGGTGCCATTCTTGTAAGGCGCGTTGAGCGTGACCGTCGTCTTTGCCTTCTGCGCGGTGTTCACGGCTCTGGACTGCGCGTCGCCGAGCGACGCTTTTTCGGTGAGCTGATCCTGTCTGCCCGTGCCGTTGTTCGTGATGGACGCCCAATCCTCTTTTATGGTATTGCGGCTCATCCATATCATGCCCGAACCGTCGCCTGCGTTGACGTCGTTTATCTTGTTGTAAGCGTACGTTTCGTCGCCCGCACGCATGATGCCCGTCTCTTCGTTATAGATGATATCGGCGTCCAGCGTAGCCTTGACGGGCTCGGTCTTCTGATCGTGCGAGTTGCACTGCACGCGGAATTCGTATTCGCCCGCTTCGAGCACCCAGCCGCCCCACTTCTCGTTGCCGACATGGTCGGTGCCGTCCACGTCGTTCTTGATACCGAGATAGTCGTAGGAAGCGAAGTCGTCCGTTTCGAACTCTATCGTCACGGTGCCGCTCTCGCCCGGACGGAGACGCTCCGTCTTGGCAAAGCCGACGAGCGAAACTTCCGCCTTGTCAATACCGCCCTCGTTGTACGGCGCGTTGACGTATATCTGCACGGTGTCTTTGCCCGCATAGTCGCCCGTGTTGGAGACCTTTACGGTGATACTGTTATGACCGCCCGCGGTGAGGTCTATGTCGCTCGAAACGACTTCCCACTCGAATTCGGTATACGACAGTCCTCCGCCGAACGGCATCGCCACGATATCGTCGTAATCGTTATAATAGTCGAACGTCTTGCCGTCCGTGCCTTCGAGAACGAGCTTATCCGCATAAGCGGTCTCGTACCAGCGGTAGCCCATGAAGATGCCTTCCTCGTACTGGTTGTACTGAGCGCCGCCGCCCATGCCGCCCGTCGTAAGGTTGGCGTACGTGCAGCCGCCGCCGTTGTTGTACATGACCGGGCTGGAATAGAAATCCGTCATCCAGGTGTCTGCCGTGCGGCCGCCCGGGCTTATCTGTTTGCCCGTGGTATCCTGCCCCATGAGCACTTCCGCCACGCCGACGAGACCCGCCTCGCCCGGATGTCCTATCCACAGCAGCGCGTCCGAATACTCCATGTATTCGCCGAGGGTCATGACGTTCGCGGAGTTGATGAGCACTATTATCTTGTCGTACTTCGCTTCGTTTTTAAGGAAGTCGAGAAGCTCGAGCTCCGTTTCCATGGGGTCGAGATACGTCCTGTCAGGAGAGCCGCGGCGGGTGGAGTCGTAGTCTATATAATTATCCGCCATGCTCATGGGCATCTCGGAGCCCTCGAAGCCCTGTCTGCCGAACGTCACCACGGCAACGTTGCTCTCCGGCTTGGCGATGCCCTTGTCGAGAGCGTCGCGGTAATCGTCGACGGAGACTTCGGGGATATCCTGCGTGCGCTGGTTGACGCGGTCGCCGCCGCTGTCCGTTACCCAGCTCTCCTTCTTGATCCCGGGACCGCCGTTCGCGCCGCCGTGCCATGCCCAGAGCTCGTCGTTGACGTCAAGTCCCGCGAGCTCGAACGCGGCTTTTTCCTGCAGGCAGTCGCTGTCCCACCTGCCTTCGCCCGATCCGCCGCCGCCGTGGATGATGTTATAGCTCATATAGCCGTACAGATCCGCCTGAACGTCCGTACCGAGCGGGAGCGCGTTGCCCTCGTTCTGGAACAGCACCGAGCCGTCCTCTTCGAGCTCGACGCTGAGCTTATAGCCTTCCTGATACAATTCCTGCTGCGTATACGTAGGCTCTTCCGCCTTCGCCGTAAAACGCACCGACGCGGTCATGCCCGCAACTACGGTAACGCCGAGCAAAAGCGCGATGAGCGCTACGAGCGAACGCCGCAGGATCTTCTTTCCTTTCATCATTAAAAACTGACCTCCTGTCGAATTTCCCGCCGCATGCGGGATACCGCCGCATCCGCGCGAAGCCGTCGCGGCTCCCCCGCACGATCGGCGGCAGGCTGCGGCGCCGCACGCGCCGCACGTTCGGCGGAAGAACACTTCCGCCGGGAGACGTATCCCGTCCCCGTCCGTTCTCAAAAAATACGGACCGTCCATCGTTTTTCCCTTTTTTATCTTCCTCCTTTCGTCTTTCGGATACGAACCGCGTGCATGCGTTTTCGTTCGCGCACATATTAACTCACCCGCAGCGGTATTTCAATACTTTCCGCACCACCCGCTCGCGGGCGGAACAACGAACGGAAAACCGCGGAACGAGCGGCGCTCCCCGCGGAACGAACGGCAGGTATCCTTGCGCGGCACTCAAGGAAAAAGTGCTTGCCAAAAATAACGAAACATGATAAAATGCTTTTAAGACCGAAGACTATCAAGGAGCCTGAAACATGTATAAAGTTACCGACGATATCCTTTATGTAGGCGTGGACGATAAAAAAATAGACCTCTTCGAAGGTCAGTACAAAGTTCCGAAGGGGATGTCGTACAACTCTTACGTCATTACGGACGAAAAGATCGCAGTCATGGATACGGTGGACCGCAATTTCGGGCACGAGTGGCTGGACAATCTCGAAAAAGCGCTCGGCGGCCGCGCTCCCGACTATCTCGTCGTGCAGCACATGGAACCCGACCACTCGGCGAACATAAAGAACTTCGCCGACCGTTACCCGAACGCGAAGATCGTGGGCAACCTCAAGACCTTCGTGATGATGAAACAGTTCTTCGGCACGGATTTCGAAGAGCGCAAGCTCGAGGTCAAGGAGGGCGACGTGCTCGACCTCGGCAAGCATAAACTCACGTTCGTGTTCGCGCCCATGGTGCACTGGCCGGAAGTCATGGTGACGTTCGACACGGCGAGCGGCACGCTGTTCTCCGCCGACGGCTTCGGCAAGTTCGGCGCGTCCGACGCGGACGAGCCCTGGGCGGACGAAGCCCGCCGTTATTACATCGGTATCGTGGGCAAGTACGGCGTGCAGGTGCAGAACCTGCTCAAAAAAGCCGCCGCTCTCGACATAAAGCGCATCTGCCCGCTGCACGGACCCGTGCTGGATTCCGACCTCGGCTATTACCTCGACCTTTACGACACATGGTCGGGCTACCGCCCCGAGCGCGAAGGCGTGTTCATAGCCTACACCTCGGTATACGGCAATACCAAAAAAGCCGTCGAGCAGCTGGAGAACAAACTGCTCGCGAAAGGCTGCCCCAAAGTGGTCGTGAAAGACCTCGCGCGGTCGGACATGTCCGAATGCGTGATGAACGCCTTCATGTACGACAAGGTCGTATTCGCCACTACGACGTATAACGGCGAGATATTCCCGTTCATGCACACGTTCATAACGGAGCTCGTCGAGCGCGGCTGGAAAGACCGCACCGCGGCGTTCGTCGAAAACGGCACATGGGCGCCCATGGCGGCGAAGGTCATGAAGAAGATGCTCGAGCCCATGAAGGGCATAACGTATGCGGACACGACGGTCACGATACGTTCCGCCGTGAACGCGGAAACGGGCGAAAAGCTGGACGCGCTCGCGTCCGAGCTCTGCCGCGATTACATCGCGCGCGACGACAAACTCGCCGACAAGAACGACCTCACTGCGCTGTTCAAGATAGGCTACGGGCTGTATGTGCTCACGAGCGGCGAAAACGGCAAGGACAACGGCATGATAGTCAACACCGTTTCGCAGGTGACCAGCACCCCCAACCGCATCGCCGTGTGCATAAACAAGGACAATTACACGCACCACCTCGTCAAACGCACGGGCATAATGAACGTCAACTGCCTGTCCGAGGACGCGCCCTTCTCGGTATTCGAGCGCTACGGCTTCGCGAGCGGGCGCAACAAAGACAAGTTCGAGGGCGTGAACGTGCTGCGTTCGGATAACGGGCTCGTATACCTGCCCGAATACATCAACTCGTTCATGTCGCTCAAAGTAGAGAGCTACGTCGACCTCGGCACGCACGGGCTGTTCATCTGCTCGGTCACCGAGGCGCGCGTGATGAACGACCGCCCCACGATGACGTATACCTATTACCATGAGCACGTCAAGCCCCGCCCCAAAACGGACGGCGTTAAAGGCTGGGTGTGCAAGATCTGCGGCTACATCTACGAGGGCGAAGAACTTCCCGAAGATTTCGTCTGCCCGCTGTGCAAGCACGGCGCTTCCGACTTCGAGAAGATAGTATAACGTAAATAACCGGCACCTGCCCGGCGCCGGATACATAAGGAGAAGCACTATGAGATACGTTTGCACCGTATGCGGCTATGTGTACGACGAAGAAACGGGCGATCCCGATAACGGTATCGCGCCCGGAACGAAATGGGACGACGTCCCCGACTCCTTCACCTGCCCCCTCTGCGGCGTAGGCAAGGAACAGTTTGAAAAAGAGTAAGAAAGAAGCGGAAGGAACGACCTTCCGCTTCTTTCTTTGCGCGGGCGATACGCCGCGCGTCTTATACGCTTTTCGCACGGCAGCAATAAACGGCTTTGCAAGTCCGAGACAGTTTATCGTTACCGTGCGTTTTTCCGAAAAAGCACGGTCCGTAAGATCATCTGCGGCGGTATATATGCTTGTTCCCCGTTCGGGTAACGTACAAAAGCCCTCTTTCCGCCATGCCGCGCAATATGCCGTATGCGCGCTGCACGCCCGTACCTATAAGCTCCGCGGCTTCCTCTTTGGATACGCCGTCATGCGAGGAAAGATAATTCATTATGCGGCTCTCATGCCCGTCCGAAAAAACGGGCTCCTGTTTTACGTACGTCATATTGGGCAGAGTAACAACAAACACTCCGTTCCCGGCATTTATAACGGGCTTCGACGGAGAAGCCGCATACAGCTCGAATATGCGCGGAATACCCGTACCGTATGCCTCGATGTAGCGCAGGCGATAAAATACGTCGGCAAGCCGTTTATTGCGCGGCTGCGAAACTCCGAGCCGCAAAGTCTCTTCGGTCATCCCGTCCGGGATATCGCCGAGTGAAAGTATTTCCAATCTGTCGTCGTAAAGATTGACGAGAGTACTGCCGCTGTACGAATAATCGCGGTGCACTACCGCGTTCAATAATGCCTCGCGCACGGCGGCAGGAGGATAATCGCGGCTGTCGGCGCGCTGTTTCCCGACGATATGTGACGACGTCTTGTTGTATACGTCTATATACCCGTAAACATCGTTCACCTGCGCAAGCAGGCTCCCGCCGAACTCTCTGCGCCCCTTGAATATCTCTTTCGTCGTGCCTTCAAAGATAGCGCACTTTATACTGTGCTCGCATTGATCGGAAAGCAGCAGACCGAGATCGGTATAATACCCGTTCGGCGTTACGACGCCGAGCGTTGTCTTCTGCGCTTCTCCGAAAGCGATATCGTTTTCGGCAAACACTTTTTCCGCCGCCGTAAAAGTAAGATCCTGACGATAAGCTATTTTCGACTCATAATCATCTCCGTCCGCGCGCTTGACCAGATCCCGTATAACGCTCTCCTGAGCCGGCGCCGTCATGCTGCCTATACGCACGTATACGCCGTTCGGGCGGATCCCCTTGTCGCCGAGATAATAAGGTGTATTCGTCCCGCGGACTATGTTCACCCGTACTATCGTTTTTCCGTCGTCTTCATAACTGTCCACGCGGAAAAATTGCGAACAATCCGGGCGGATCCCGTTCACGAGCGCCTGCGATACTCTGCGCATGACCTCATCGGCATTTTCGACGCCTACCGCCTTCCCGTTGTCATCCACCCCGATAAGTATCATCCCGTCGTTACTGTTGAGAAATGCTACCGCTTCCCTCTTTATATCCTCGGTATATTCCCTTTTGAATTCGATCTGCTGATCTTCTCTCATATCCGCCTCCGATAGTATTATATATGAATCCTCTTTATCTGTCAATAAAAATTAAGAGCAATTGAGAGGAATTGAGAGAAATTAAGAGACATTAAGAGAGATTAAGAGAAATTTCCTTGCGCTTCGCGCACGGCGAAAGCCGTGCGGTAGCGGTACGCAAGGAGTAAACCCTATACGGATTCGAGAAGCATCTTATCCGCGACCAGCGCAATGAACTCGCCGTTCGTCGGTTTTTCGTTATGGCTGTAGACGCGCACGCCGAAGAGGCTGTTTATGTTTTCGATCTTGCCGCGGTTCCATGCGACTTCGATGGCGTGGCGGATCGCGCGCTCCACTTTGGAGGGAGAAGTGTCGAAACGGCGGGCGACCTCGGGATAGAGGCGTTTGGTGATACTGTTGATGACGTCGGGGTTATCTATCGCCATTTTGATGGCTTCGCGCAGGAATTGATAGCCCTTGATGTGCGCGGGAATGCCCACCGTTATGAAGATATTGGTTATCTTTTCCTCGAGGCTCTTGTTCTTGATACGCACGGCGGCGGACGACTTCATGCACTCGACGATACGCGCTTCCAGCTGCTGGAAGCGGAATGGTTTCATGAGGAAGTATTTCGCGCCGAGGTCTATCGCCTTGGTCACGAAACTGCCCGAGCTGAGCGCGCTCATGACGATGACGCGGCGTTCGCGGCCTATCTTTTCGAGCACGCCGTAGCCGTCGAGACGCGGCATGACTATATCGAGCAATACGACGTCGGGATCGGCGGCGGACAGCTTTTCCAGCGCCTCTTCCCCGTTCGTTGCGGTGGCGACCACTTCGTAATCGTTCTTGTCGGCGAAATACGCGCCGACGGATGTGAGGAATTCTTCGTCGTCATCGACGATCATAAGTTTTATCTTCATATTTATGCCTCCGTTTTTTGTCAATATTATTATAACAAACGGCGCGGGGCGCGGACAATAAAAGCGACGGGCGAACTTTCGCGAGCTTTGGCTTACGCGGACGAATATCGTCGAAACTCACTCGGGCGGCTCCGGGCAAGCAAGTACTTGACTTATATATCGTTCGGTGATATAATAAATGTATTATGAAAGCATGGGTTGTAACGGCTCCGCATAAGCTCGAACTCACGGAAAGCGCGAGCGAGAGCGCAGGCGAGGGCTGCGTCAAGATCAAAGTGCTGAGGAGCCTCGTGACCGCTCCGGATATAAACGTATATTCGGGCAAAGCGGATGTTCCCCTGCCCGTCTGCCCGGGCGGATCGTGCGTAGGCATGGTCATAGAAACGGGCGAGGGCGTGAGCGAATTCGAACGAGGCGACCGCGTTTATGTGCGCTCGCAGCAGAGCTGCGGGACGTGCGCCGCCTGCCGCGCGGGCAAATCGTGGAAATGCGAGAACATGAAGGTGCGCGGCTATTCCTGCAACGGCTTCATGCGCGACTTCGCCATCGTGCCCGCCGCCGACTGCGTCAAGATCCCCGACCGCGTCAAGAACGACGAGGCGGTGTTCATCGACTATATCTCCATCGCGGTGCAGACGATAGCGGCTCTCGACGTGAACAAGGGCGATTACCTCGCCATCACGGGCGCGAGCACTCTCGGCATAATTCTCGGTCAGGTAGCGCTGTATTACCAGGCGGTGCCCATAGTGATAGACGCGGACGGCGATTCCCTCGCAGCAGCCAAGAACATGGGACTGTACTACACCGTGGACGCTTCGGAAACGGATCCCCGCACCAAGATATTCCACATCACGGGCGGCAACATGGCGGAACGCGTCGCGCACATGGCGTCCGCCGACATGCCGCTGACCCGCAGCATAGATTTCACCGCCCGCGGAGGCAAGCTCGCGATCATCGGGAGATACGGCTGTGTGTCCGCCCTGCCCTGCTCGCTGGAAAACGCGGTAAAGAACAACCTCACGATCACCTGCATAACCAACGGCGCGAAGCACAATCAGGTGGCGATAAACATGCTCGTGAGCAAAGCGGTCTCCGTACTTCCGCTCATAACCGGCGAGGTCCCCTTCTCCGAAGTCCCCGCCGCATTCGAAAAGGAATACGACATAACCCGCGGACACATGAAAACATTGATAAAGTTCGATTAACTTTAATATTCCGAAAAATATTTTAAGGGAATTTCGAAAGAAATTCCCTTAAAATATTTTTCGTCATAACAGACGCGAAAATCTCGCGGCTAAAGCTGCGAATTCCGTAAATGTTGCTTTGTCGGTTTCCCACAAAAAGAAGGCGCGCACGACTTGTCGTGCGCGGAGATATTTTTAAGTTTACGAGCGGAAGCGAATCCAAAAAGCCCTCTACGGTTGCCCGGGAGAGGGCTATATTAATGTCCGCGCTTTCTCGCGCGGGATATATTTATGCGCGAATGCAAGTTTCTGTCGGTGAAGCCCGATAGGGCGAGCCGGAGTAAATGACCGAGCACGTAGTCCGCATCAGCGGTATTATATGCCGTCCCCCCCATCGGGTGCTTTGCCCCTACAATGAAAAAATGTGCTTATCGCACCTTTGTTTAACCCTGTTAGAACACCGTATAAGATTGCCGCCTGAAAAAATAGCGAATCAATCCTTATTTTTTAATGCCTTTCGTGGTGTCGTTGTACCACG
>ERZ1108167.364-NODE-364-length-29633-cov-105.846474_pt1 | contig 29633 bp, 12 predicted proteins | sample MGYA00403703_ERZ1108167 | MGnify/ENA primary metagenome ERZ1108167 (study PRJEB35170, sample SAMEA104062411) | human gut metagenome | biome: human gut; feature: human-associated habitat; material: faeces | place: Denmark | collected 2012-05-11 ...
GTTATATCCTGCTTGCCCATAAAACAAACTTCAACCCCTTCCGGCTCGCAGCCGCACTAACGTGCTTTGTGCTCGCCACCTTCCCCTGCCTCAGGGGACGGCTCTTATAAGGTGTCCGCGCTCACGCGCGGCACTTATTTTTAAGCCCCTGCGCGCGTACACCCCGAATAGCGGAATTCGTAGCGAAACCGCGAGATTTTCGGATGGAAAGGCACGTTTTCGGAAGCGGGCGTAGCGTAAGCGGTCGCCGCAGGGGTTCCCCGCGGCGACTCCGAAACGTGACTTTACGCCGAAAAGCCGCGCTTTTCGCGTGTGAAATGACGAAAAATATTTCAAACAAATTTCATTTCGAAATTTGTTTGGAAATTTTTCGGAATAGGGAGCCGCGCTTTTCGCGTGTGGACGAAGCGCACGCGAAGCGAGCGATAGCGGTGCGCAAGGATCGAGCCGCGCTTTTCGCGTGTGAAATGACGAAAAATATTTCAAACAAATTTCATTTCGAAATTTGTTTGGAAATTTTTCGGAATATGCTTGCGGTCATACGCGGCATAGCCTGTTCATGTGGTAATAAAAATTCCCGCTCGTCATGTGCGAGGCGGCGAGAGCCTGCGAGAGAGTCAGTTTTTTGCGGCGGAAATCGCCCACGATGCCGATGAACTCCTCGCTGTACACTTTGCGCGGACGTCCGAAACGGACGCCCTTTTTCTTTGCCGCCGCTATGCCCTCCGCCTGGCGGGCGCGTATATTTGCGCGTTCGTTCTCGGCGACGAAGGACAGCACTTGCAGCACGATATCCGATATGAATTTGCCCATGAGCGTGTCGGCGCGTTCGCGGGTGTCGAGAAGAGGCATGTCGAGCACGAGTATATCCGCGCCTATCTTTTTGGTTATGCGGCTCCACTCCTCCGTTATCATATTGTAATCGCGCCCGAGACGGTCTATCGATTTTATCACGAGCAGGTCTCCGCCGCGCAGCTTTTTTACGAGTTTTAAGTAGTTTTGCCGCTCGAAGTCTTTGCCGCTCTTTTTGTCGCAATAGACGTTTTTGCGATCGACGCCGAATTCGTCGAACGCTTCGAGCTGCCTGGTCAGGTTCTGGTCTTGCGTGGAAACGCGCGCGTAAGCGTATGTCATGCGTAACTCCTTTTTTGTTTTTAAGATAGCAGATGCGCCGCCGAAAACAAAGCAGGATATTATTGCAAAGTGAATAAAAATAGTGTATAAACGATCAAAAAACGATATACATCGTTACGTTTATCATTATAATTTCATTAAATTTTGAAAAAGTATACATTTACAAACCCGCTCGGGCATGCAATATATATCATTTTTGTGTGCGTTTATTATATCATGAGCGCAAAATGTTGTCAATACCTTTTGTAAAATAATGTATGATTTTACAGATATATATGCGCCTGTCCGGCAAAGGGCGTACGGAAAGGCGGATATATCTCAAAAAGTGTTCCGATCTCTGCTCATAATGCGGCGTAAGCCGTAATATATACGAAACATAGGGCACAACGGTGCCATGTGAGCCTGCGGCGCAGGGGGATCCTCGCACGGCGGGTAAGGGAGGAAAACGTCATGAGATCAGATCGCTCAAGACAGAGTATCGTAAGAGCGATGCTCCTTATCGCGGTACTTGTTACCGCGTTTTCGGCATGCGTCGTTTTCGGCACGTTCCTTGGCGGAGGCAGTGCTAGCAGAGCCGCGGAAGCGGGCGGAAAGCTCAAAGTCACGGGGTTCACTTATACGGGCGATATCTATTCGTATACTCAGCCGATGAGTATAAAACAATATATGACCGTTGAATTCACCGATGCATCCGGGACGACGAGAGAGCTCGCTCCCGGCGAGTTTGTTATCGAAGGGACGTTCGCTCCGTCCGTCTCGGGCGTGACCGAGGCTTTCAAAAAGGAACTCACCGTAAAATACACGGATACCGATTCGGGCGAAACGTATTCCGTCAAATACAAATTCGAGGTAAAGCCGGCGCAGCCTTTGTCTGTCACGATAGTTAAGCGCGATCCGTCGCTTTCCGTGGACGCTTATTCCGAGCTCAATCCGAACGACTTTACCGTAACGGTAATGTATTCCGGCGGCAGGGCAACGCTTGACGGCGGCGCTTATACCGCGATATACGGCAACGGCAGCGGAGTAAAGGACGAGAGCGCCGAAGGGTTCATATACGACGGCGGCAGCGGTACGGTATTCGCAAAGTATTCCGAAGCGGGCAAGGAAGTCGTCAGCGAATACCCCGAATATGTGGACGTAAAAAAGATATCCGTAACGCCCGTTGATTTTTCGGACGGGAACAGCAGCGTGTATTCTTTCGAATACGACGCGGAGAGCGATACCGTAACGGGCGCGAAGCCGCAGTCCGTTTCTCTCGATTTCTTCGATTCCAAGATCATGACTATCGCGCAGGTGACGCATACGGACGACGACGGTTCGCAGGATGTCACTTCGACGGTCACTACCAAAGACGAGAATAATACGGGAAAAGAGGGCGACGGCAACACGACGGGCACGCTTACTCTTACCGATGTAGGCAAATACAAAATAACCGTGCGGCTTACGAACCGCGCATATTTCTGGCGCGATATGGATGAGGAACAAACGGATCTCGTTCTCACCTACACCATAAAAAAAGCACCGCTCGATAAACTTTCGGCTTCGTTTACGGGGCTTGACGGCGACGAAAACAAGTGGAACGTGGGCGCGGAAGGGATAGCCGTAGACGTAACGGGCAATTACGGGGACGGTAAAGTCACATACCACTATTCGGGCAGCAGTTACGACGGCAAGTTCGTGCCGTATACTACCGACAATCCCGCAAATATCCCCGATAAAGCGGGCAATTACGAGATGTGGGTGACCGTCGCCGAAACGGATAACTTCGAAGCCGGCAGCACGGAGAGCGCGAAAGTATCTTTCTCGATAGGTCAGCGCGTGCTCGCCGCGCCTACGCTCACGGGTAAAGTGTATGACGGCAGCTTGCAGACGGCGGATATAAGCGGTCTGCCCGAAGGGTACGAGAACGGCGGCTATCTTGAAGTGACCAACGACGGCGGCACGGACGCGGGCGTATATAAGGTCACGTTTACGATAACCGATACGAAAAACGCGAGCTGGGATGAAAGGATAGCCCCGGGCGGTGATATCGTTTCGATAGAAGGTGCCACCCTCGTTATGAGCTGGCAGATAACGCCCAAGCCCGTGGATATCCCCACGGTAACGGGCAAGGTGTATACCGGCAATCTTATAACCGCGCAGTATACGCAAAATAACGCGTATAACGTTACGGGCGATGTCTCGGGTGAGGACGCGGGCGAGTATACGGCGACGTTCACGCTCGTAAGCGACAACTATAAGTGGAGCGATAACGAGGGCGGCTCCGTGCGCGACGTCAAGTGGCGCATAACGCCGAAGCCTATCGCCGTTCCCACGGTAACGGGCGAGTATACATATAACGCGAAAGAGCAGACCGCGCAGTTCTCGGACGGTCTTATCGGCATCGCATACAATGTAACGTCGGGCGGCAGAGGCACGAACGCGGGCAGCTACACCGCGGTGCTTTCGCTTAGGACTAATTCCAAGGGCGAGACCAACTATGTGTGGATCTCGGACGGCGGCACAACGGGCGACGACAGGGAATTATCGTGGCTCATATCTCCGTATGCCATAAATACCCTTCCTTCCGTCGCTGACGGCGTGTATGACGAGGGCGGCATAAGCGGCATGATAAAGGGTTACCTTGCTACCGACGGCAACGTGTTTGGCGATGGAAGCGGCGCCGCGATGACGTCGTCGGTAAGCGTAGAGCAGAACGGCTTTGCGGTAGACGGCGCGTCCGTCTCGGCGGTAAACCGCAGCCCGGACGGCGGCTATAAGATAAAGATCACGCTGTCGGGCAATTACGAGTGGGGCGACGGAGTGCAGACGATGAGCGGCGACGCCCAAAGCGTAGAGATAAGCTGGATCGTTGCCCGTAAGCTCGTCGACAAACCCGAAGTTTCGGGAAGCTATGTTTATAACGGCGACGCGCAGACGGTGACGCTCACGGGGGACGGAAAATCCTACGAAGTTTCCGGCGGCACGCAGACGAACGCGGGCGATCATACCGTTACGGTAACGCTCGGCGACAATTACCGCTGGGATGACGACGCGCGTTCCCTCGCGCTCGCATGGCATATCGCCCGCGCGGCGGTGGAGCGCCCCGATTCTCTCGAGTTTACGGGCGGCGCGAAAAATGACAATACCTATAACTACGGCAATATCATCACCGCAGCGCCCGAAGGGTACTACGACGGCATAGGCTACTACTATTCGGGCAATAAGACGGCGAACGCGGTAAAGGCGGACGGCGATTATACCGTCACGCTTACGCTCGACTCCAACCACCGCTGGGCGGTGACCGAGGGCGGCGCGGCTTCGGACGACGAATCGGTTACCGTATATAAGTATTCGCTCACATGGAACGTGCAGCCGCTCGCGATCTCGCTGCCGACTTACGGCGGATCCGCGAGCGCACAGTACGACAGCGAAGAGCAGACTTTCACGCTTAGCGGCTGGACGGGTCCGAACAACGGAGTCACGCCGATAGAGTTCGCGATAACCTCGGATCGCTCCGCAACGCCGAATAACGTTGACGGCAGCTTTACGGCGGAAGACGCGGGCAAGTATTCCGTGAGCGTAAAACTTTCGGACGATGTAAACTTCAAGTGGGCGGACGGCGGAACTTCGCAGGTTAAGATATGCGACGTTACCATAACGCCGGTCGCGCTCGAAGTGAGCGGCTGGACGGACGCGAACGGTCTCGTGTTCAACAATAAGGTGCAGAAACCCGTCGTAACGACCGCCGAGACGAATATATTCGATGGCGACGAAGTCACCTTCTTTTACGGCTATTATATCCGCGGCAGCGCAAGCGAGGCGGAGTCTAAGAACGCGGGCGAGTATACCGCGCGCATAACGTCCCTCGGCGGAAGCGACGCACACAACTATACGCTCATTGGCGCGAGCGGCATTGAAACGAATTATTCCATCGCAAAATACACGGTGACCACCGAAAGCGCCGTGAACTTCGAGCGCGCTATCGAGTACGTCGAGGGGCAGACGATAAAACCCGTTGTTACCATCATGCAGCCTCTCGGCATGGATAGCATAATAACATACGATCTCGGCGACGGCGGCACGGCATACGGCACTTATCGTATCACGGTCACGCTGACGGATACGGATAACTTCGAGTGGGAGATAACGGACGTCAACAATCCGTACGATTCGTCCGAGAAAGACGAATTCACGGATGAAACTCATGCGACCGTCAGCATGTGGTTCCAAATCACGCGCACGCAGATAAAGGACGAAGAGGTCACGTTTACCGTTGCCGATACGTTCGTCTACGGCGAAGAAGTAAAACCGACCGCAGCGTCTACGACGGTGGAGGGCGCGGGCGAGATAACGATATATTATTACGGCACTCCCGCAAAGGGAGCGGTGCCCAAAGGCGAGTCGTGGACGGCGACGGACTGGGAAAGCAAGACGGCGATCGCTCCGAAGTATGTCGGCAGCTACACGATAGTGTTGCATATCGACGTGTCTACCAACTACGAGCTATATGAGAGCGAAAAGACGTTCGAGATAACTCCGCGCACGGTAACGCTCACCTTTACGGGCGGCAGCGGAGATCAGTCGGGTTACAGGTATACCTCCGTTTACGGCTCCGTGACCCCCGCTTCCGTGACCGCGGACGGGCTGCAATACTTCGATACGCGGGACGACCTCGGCGTAACGTACACCTATTCGGGCATGATGGCGGGCGGCGACTCGTATAACGAGACTACGGCTCCCGGCAATGCGGGCAGCTATACCGTTACCGTCACGATAACGAACCCCAACTATACGCTCGGCAGCGCAGGCTACTCCGCGTCGTTTACCGTGAGCAAAAAAACGCTTGACGTCACCGTGGGCGACGAGGAAATAACATACGGCGAGGGCGCACCCGCCTATACGCTGTCGTACAGCGGCGGCTGGGTAAACGGCGACGGCGAGTCCGTCGTGGATACGAGCGGCGCGGTGTACTCGTATGAGTATAACGATACGGACGTAACGTATAACGCGGGCAGCGACGCGGGCAAGTATCTCGTCACCGTGAGCGGGCTGGAAGCGGATAACTACGACTTTACCTGCACGACCGCGGGCACTCTTACCGTAAACAGGCGGCAGATAAATCTCACCGTCACCGCTTCGGGCAAGACGTACGACGGCAGCGCGGTAAACGTGACCGTTTCGCCGGATAACGCCTTCGGCGGGGATACGATAAACTACGCGTATACATATACGTATAACGGTTCGTCTTCCGACCTTTCTGGCGCGTCAGCCGCGAAAAACGCGGGCAGTTATACCGTTACGGTAACTCTCGGCAATGGCGGCGACACGGCGAACTACGTCCTCGTCGCGGAGGACGGTTATTCCGCGAACTTCGTCATATCGCAGAGAGCGCTTACCGCAACGTTCGACAAAGAGGCTTACGAGATAACTTACGGCGCCGCCGATCCCGATACGGGTAGTATTTACGGTATCACGTATTCGGGCTGGGCGGACGGTGAAAACGAGTCTCTTGTGACGAGCGTCGTTTACGACACCGAGCGTGACGGTGCGGATTACGCGCCCGGAGCGGAGCACGGCTCCGCGGGCGGCTATACCGTGACGGCGACGATAAGCGGCGACCTCTCCAACTATTCGGTGAACGGCGGCATGAATACCGCGACGGGATCGCTGACCGTCCGGAAAAAAGCGCTCACGCTTACCGTAACGGCGGAAGGTAAGGAATACGACGGCACCGCCGTGAACGTGGATGTGAGCGAAACGGGGCTGTACGGCACCGACAGCGTGAGCTACTCATTCGATTACACCTATAACGGTTCGCCTTCCGAACTTTCGGGCGCGTCCGCCGCGATCGACGCGGGCGAATATACCGTGACCGTTTCGCTCGGCAGCGGCTCGGAGAACTATTATATCTCGAATACGGCGGGCGCAACTATGTCGTTCGGGATAACCAAAGCCACGCTCACCGTTACCGTTACCGTAAACGGCGGTATATCCTACGGCGACGCTCTCGACGTGACGACGGGTTCGGATATCCTTTCCTCGTCCGTCACGGGCTGGAAGGCGAGCGACGGAGACAAAGGTCTTCTTTCCGTCACGGGCTATACGGTAACGTTCGGCGATACCGTATACTATGTCGGCGCGGATAAGGGCGAGTATACCGTGACCCCCGTGCTCAGCGCGGTTGAGCTCACGAACTATAAGATAAACGTCAACAACGCGCAAAAGCTCACGGTCTCCGCGAGAGAGCTGACGGTGACCGTTTCCGACCTCGGTTCCGTCTACGGCGAGGAGCCGGAAGCTCTGTCGTCCGCGACAACGCTTAGCGGCGGCACGCTCGTCAGCGGGCTTGAAACGTTGGGCGAAATAATCTCCGTTACCGCGCAGGCGGGTAACGGCGGGGAACTCGCGGACGGACTGACGAGTAGTACGCCCGTCGGGGACTACCGCATAGTGTGCTCCGTGACGAACGACAATTACGCCGTGACGTTCAACTATACTTCGGGCAGCTATTCGACGTATACCGTCTCTCCCGCAACTATAACGGGCGTAACGTTCACTCCTTACAAAGGCGTTTACGACGCTTCCGAACATGCGGTGCTGTCCGCCGAGCCTTCGGCGACTACGGCGAACGACATGACGGCGGTATGGCATTTCCGCCTCGAAGGCGACGACAAATGGACGGAAGGTTGGGAGAACCTCACGCTTAAAAACGCGGGCACGTATACCGTGTACTATTACGTATCCGCGGATAACCATAACGACTACGGCAGCGATTCGGTTATGGCGGACGGCGACAGCCTTTCGTTCCCCGTCACGATAGATAAGATAGACATATCCGTGGCGTTCGACGGCACGATAACTTACGGCGACGACCTGCCGACTTACGACTACGACGGCGGCAAGTTCACGTCACGCGTTACGAGCGGCGCATATGCCGCGGGCGAGAACTTCGCTGCTCTCGGACTGACGGGTATAACGATATCCGCGGCGGAGTACTTCGCGGGCAGCACCGCGACGAAGACGTATACGCTCACCTGGACGTTCTCGGGCGAGCCGACCAACTATAACGTCACCGCCGATAGCGGCGTGCTTACGGTAAACAAACTCGCCGTGAGCATAGACATAGATAACGCAGAGGGCAATTACGGCGCGGATATCGCGGAGCTTACGTGGGATTACACGAACGGCTCGAGCGGCAGACTGTTCGGCAGCGACAAGCCGTTCACGCTCGCGACCAATGCGACGAAAAACTCTCCCGTGTCGTCGGATATAAACAAATACTATATCTATCCTGTGCTCGATGAAGATGTCGCGGCGAATTACGATATAACGTTCTACGGCGACACGGAATACGGCGGAACGCGTGCGGGCATATATACGATAATCCCCGAAACGCTCACCATACGCGTGAATACACCCGACAAGAGCGTTTACGACGGCGAGGCGTTCGTTTATACGGCTACGGTAACGAGCGGCGTGCAGGGAGTGACGCTCGAAGCGAAGTATTGGAAGGTAGAGGACGGCGGCGAAACGCCGCTTGAGTCTGCACCCGTGAACGCGGGCACGTATATCGTGCGCTTCTCGTCAAGCGACCCGAATTATACCGCGGCGTCGTATGAGCAGGAATTCGTCATAAAACCTGCCGAATACGATATGAGCGGGCTTAACGGCAGCGACGCGTTTATTACGGACGGCAGCCCCGCCGCTTCCGTGGAATATAACGGCAGTCAATATTTCCTTTTCGCATACGTTTACGACGGCAGCGCGCATGCGCCTTTGGTGAATGACGATAAATATATCGCGGGCGCGGACGGCAGCGAACCGCAGGTGAGCAACGTGACCGCGGGCAAGATCAACGTGCGCGACGGCGCCGATCCGCTTGTGAGCGGCTACTATGTAAAGGAGATAACTTTCACCTTCGCCGCGGGCAGCGGTAACTACAACGCGCCGAAGTCCGTTACCGTGCTCGTTGCGGTGACGCCGTTCGAAGCGGACGTCAAATGGGGAGATACCTCGTCCTTCGTATACGACGGCACCGATCAAAGCGGTAAGATAACCCCTTATTACGAGACGGTGGACGGCGAACAAATGCCTCTCGAAAAGTCCCTTGCCGCCGTAACGGGGGAGGGCGAGGCTCCGCGCGCGTTTAAAGACGCGGGTCTGTACAAGTACGTCGCGGACTTCGCCTCCGGCGATAACGCTTACGGCAACTATGTCCTCAAGACCGGTCCGGACAGCTATGATATCGCAGATTACGACGAGCAGCTCTTCCGCATAACGCCTCGCGCCGTGTCCGTCGTCGCAAACGGCGGCAGCATGACTTACGGCGACGCCGTGCCGCAGATCGGCTGGACTTATGCCGAAGACAGCGCCGAGCTCATAGCCGACGACAATATCGTCATAACGGTGACCGCGAGGGTGAACGCTGACGGCGCGGCGGTCACGAGCGCGACGGATGTCGGCAGCGGCTACGTCACCGTGGCGACGGCTTCGGGCGACAGACGGTCCAACTATGATATAAGTTTCACTCGCGGTACGTTCGCTGTAAATAAGCGCGCCATCGTCGTGGATATAACGGATGTGTCGTCCGTCTACGGCAACGGCGGCGAGGCGCTCACCGCTTCGCTCGCTTCGGGCAGCAGTCTTTCGGCGGCGAACGCGGAAGTCGGTCCCGACGGCGAAACGCTGCTCGGCGATAACGCGCTCATCCGCCTGTATGTGGAAGAAGGCGATATCTCGGCGGCTACGGTCGCGGGGAACTACACGATAAAAGGCGAGTCCCTCGGCTCGGGCAATTACGACATCACGTTCGATGACGGCGTGTACGAGGTGAAGAAGGCGACGTTCGTCGAAAGCGACTTCGAGCTTAACGGCTATAACGGCGTGTACAACGGCAAGGCTCATACCGCGCTTGCCTCGGCGGAGCTGGTGAATACCTCATCCGCGGCGGCGGTGAACGGCCTGACCGTCGAGTATTATGTGACCGAAACGGAAACCGCGGAAGGCGGCACGCTCATGAGTGAGTTCATGCTCACGCATGTTTCCGAAACGGGAACTTATTATGTGTACGTCGTGGCGAAGAGCGGCGGCGTCGAGTGCTACGAGCGCGCGGTGTTCGCGTTCGATGTGAGCATAACGAAAGCCGAAAATAAGCTCACGACGGACTTTGCCTGGAGCGGGCTCGAGTACGGCGTAGCTGCGACCGATAACGTTACGGACGCGGAAGCGATGTTCGGCAGCGCGACGCTCGAAGGCATATACCGCTCGTCCGACGATACTAAGGTCGCGGACACCATCGAGGAGTTCAGGAGCATATTCCTCACTCAGCCCGTGACGGCGGGCGGGTACTACGCTTCGGTAACGGTCGCCGCGGGCGTTCACGAAGGCGTGAACGACTACGACGCGATAGTGGTGGAGTGCGCGTTCACCGTGGCTAAGCACAGGGTGGAACTCGTATGGTCGCTCGGCGATCAGCTCACGTTCACGGGAGAGGCGCAGACAAACGCTCTCGGCGTGGCGGACGATACGTGGATGACGGCGGCGTTCTCCGAATACTTCACCCTCGTCAGCACTTCGGGCGGCACGAGCGGCACGGGCGCGGACGGCTACCCGACGATAGCCGCGACCACGGCGGGCGAGTATATCGTAACGCTCACACTCAAAGACGACGCGAACTACGTCTGGGCGAGCGGCGAAGAGACCGAAGCGGGCAGGGCATTCGCATTCCGCATATCCGCTCAGCAAAACGAGATACACATATACATCACGGAAGAAAATGGCTGGACTTACGGCGACACTTCGGGCAAGGATATTTCCGAAGTCATCGGCGTAACGGACAGTGCGGAAAACGATAAAGGCTATAAGATCTGGTTCACGGTGGCGGCGGAGAGCGTCTACTCTTATCGCTTCGTTTCCACCGACGATAAGGGCTATGATTCTTCCGCCTTGCCGACGGACGCGGGTTCGTATAAGCTGACCATCACCGTCGCGGGCAACAACGACTACGGCGCAGTGTCCGGCTCGGTAGAGTTCACGATCGCGAAAGCGACGATGGACGTTCTCGACTTTACATCCGCCGCGACGACGAAATACGACGGCGAAGAGCAGACGATCGCCGTATCCGGCTACCGTAACGACGTCATGACCGTATCGGGCTCTGTGACGATGAGCGGCGGCAATATCATCCTTACGGGCACGAACGTCGGAACGCAGAGCGTTACGATATCGCTCACGGGCGGCAACTACGAGTGGGGCGAAGCGAGCAACGCGCATATGTCCGTTTCGGGCGACGACCTCACGCTGACCTGGACGATAGAAAAGGGTACGCCCGTGTTCGGCGGCTCGCTCGCCGTCGGCGGCGGCACTTACGGCGGCGATATAGCTTCGCCTTCGGGCGTGACCGCGGGCTTTGACGGAAGCTCCGTTTCGCTCGCCGTCGCATACGAATACTTCCGTCATGACGGAAGCGGCTACGAATCTCTCGGCGACGTCATGCCGACGGACGCGGGCACGTACTACGTCGCGGTGCGCGTGGGTGGCACGGGTAATTACGATACGACTTACATGACGGGCGTGGACGGCACAGTCTATACCGAGTTTACTATAGAAAAGGCGACGGACTTCGAGGATCTCGAGACGCTCTTCGGCGGAAAGATAACGGTGTCCGTTTCGGATAACGTTTACGGCAGCGAGGCTGAGATAAGCGTGACCGTGCCTTACGACGCGGGATATACCGTAAAATATACGGGCACGACCAACGGCGGGGTGAGCTATGATTTCGAAAAGATCCCGACCGAAGCCGGCAGTTACGAGGCTGTCGTTACCGTTACCGAAACGGATAACTACGGCGAGTACGTATTCAGGCAGTCGTTCGATATAAAGCGCGCGGCTCTCGGCGGCATTTCGGCGGTGATAGACTTCGGCGCGACGGGCGAGTGGACTTACGGCGACGAGCCGCATGACGTGTCTGTCAGCGGCAATCCGGGCAATGCGGAAGTGACTTACCTTTACGCGGGCAGGACCAACGCGGGAAGGGACTACGAAAGCAGCGTCGCTCCTACCGAGGCGGGCAGTTACACCGTGACCGCGACCGTAGCGGAGTCCGACAATTACGGGTCGTTCGTTACCGACGCTCTCGCCTTCACGATAGAGCGCCGCATAATAGACGAAGACTTCAAGGTGAGCATGAGCAGCTTCGTTTATGGCGAAGAGGCAGGGGCTCCTTCGGTCTCGGGCAATCCGGGCGGGGCGCAGGTGACGTATACTTATAAAGGCGCTACGAACGGCGGCGCGTCTTACGAAAAGTCGGGTACCGACGAGACCGCTATCCGTCCCACCGAGGCGGGCAGCTACACCCTCACGGTGAGCGTGCCCACCACGCCCAACTATTACGGCGATACCGATTCCTGTGACTTCTATATCGAAAGAGCGGGATTCGTCATGAGCGCGGACGACATCTCGGGCGCCGAAGACGGATTCACTTACGGCGATACCGTGGAGCTCGCTTTCGCGGGCAGCAATCCCGTAGGCTCGGGCAGAGTGGTGATATATTACTACGGCGAGTCCAACGACGGCGCATGGTCGTACACACTTGGTGACGGGCACCTTACGGCTCCGTCGCTCGCGGGCGAATACTATGCCGTCGCCGTGGCGGCGCAATCGGATAACTACCGCCGCGTGCAGTCCGCCCCTCTGTCGTTTACGATAGAGCGCGCCGAGTACTCTTCTCCCGCGTTCGATATGAGCGGCTGGACGGCGGAGAGCGACGGCACCTATTCCGTGACCTACGACGGCTCTGCGCATAAAGCGTTCGTGACAGAAGTGGTCGGCGCGGACGGCAGCAAAGTCACCGTCGAATATTCGGGCAGCGGCGCGAACGGAGTTACTCACGTTTCCGAAGGCACGGTGAGCGTCACCGCGACGTTCTCTGCCGACAGCGGCAACTACAACGCGCCCGATCCCGTTACCGTGAACATAAAGGTCACCCCCGTGCGCGTGAGCGTGGTAATAGGCGACCGCACGTCGGTGTACGACGGCAAGGAACCCGTTTTGGCGTTCGACGAATCGCTCGACTCTCTCGCTTTCGGCAGCGCGGGTCCCGTATCGGGCGAGATGTCCGAGCTCGGTATAGTGCTCGAAAAAGACGATGGCGTCGGCGTCGGCACCTATAACATCTTCGGGAACAATACCAATACCGATTATTACGTGTTCTTCTCCACCGCTTCTTACGCGATAACGGCGCGCGAGGTGACCGTGGAGATAACTCCGGGCGGCGGCGTTTACGGCTCGGCGATAACGCCCGCTTCCGCGAAGCTCGATAACGTCGCGGACGGCGACAGCGTGGAAGTGACGCTCACGTATTCGGGCACGGCTAACGACGGCACGGATGTGAGCGGTACGACCGTTCCGTCGCTCGCGGGCGGGTACACGGTCACGGCGACGATAAACGACGATAACCATATCCTCGTCGGCGCTGATACCGCGGCGTTCGTCGTGGAACGCGCGTCGATCGCTCTTACGGCGGACGATATCTCGGTGGGCAGCCCCGAATACGGCGATAAGGTAACGCCTTCGTACGGCGGGGATATCCCCGATGGCGCGGGTGCGATAACGTGGAGCTATCACGGCGAGTCTAACAACGGCGCGTGGAGCTTCGGCGAGGGCGACGCGCAGACGGCGGCTCCGTCGCTCGCGGGCAGCTATACCGTAGTCGCGACCGTCGCGCAGACGGCTAACTACGAAGGCGCGACCGCGAGTAAAGAGTTCGTTATTGCGAAAAAGGCTCTTGCCGCGCCCACTCTCGGAGAAGAGGAAACTCTGTACGACGGCGCCGAGCACTCCAACGTGATAAACGGCTACGACAGCGTCACGATGAGTTTCAACGGCGGCGAGCTCAGTGTTTCGTATGAAGGCGGCAGCACGATAACGCTGCGCGCTACGGATAAGGGCGAATATACTGTAACGGTAACGCTCAAAGACGCCTATAACTACGCATGGGCGGATATCGAAGGCGGCGAGGTGGCTCTTACCTGGACGATAGCCGCCGCAGACGATAATACGATAACAGACTTTGTGTTCTCCTCAGGCTGGACGTATGGCGAAACGCCGTCCGCTCCGACCGCGTCCTCGGCGTACGGCGTCGTGACGTTCGCTTACGCGCCGTACGACGAAGAGGGCGCTTACGAGGAGAGCGACTGGTCGGCGGATATCCCCGTGCACGCGGGCAGATACGTCATACGCGCCTACGTCGCGGAGACGGAGAGCTATAACGGCGCGGAAGAGATACGGGGATTCGTCATTGAAAAGGCGACTCTTACCGTGACTCTCGGCGGCGGCAGCGTGATGTACGGCGAAGATGCTCCCGAGTTCTCCGCGGTATACAGCGGATTCGTGCGCGGCGACACCGCGGCTACGGCCGTTACGGGCACGCTCGTCGTTCGGGCGGAAGGTTACGAAGCCGGCAGCGACGTAGGCGAGTACACCGTCACCGCTTCGGGCATATCCGCAGCCGACTACGACATAGTGTACGAAAACGGCAAACTCACCGTGCGCTCCGTTTCCGCGATCGTGGAAATAGACGACCTGAATTCCGTGTACGGCGACGAGATAGTCATAAACGGCGACGAGTTCACCGCATACGGGCTCGTGGCGGGCGACGTCGCGGCGGACCTCGGAGTTACGCTCGTAAAGGCGTCGGGTGAGGACGTCGGCGTTTACGCGATAACGGGCACGGCGCAGACGGAGAATTACAGCGTGACCTTCATCGGCGGCAAGTATACGATAACCGCACGCAAGGTGACCGTGGAGATAACTTCGGGCGGCGGCGTTTACGGTTCGGCGATAACGCCCGCTTCCGCGAAGCTCGATAACGTCGCTGCGGGAGATACCGTCGATGTGACGCTCACGTATTCGGGCACGGCATACGACGGCACTAAGGTAAGCGGCACGACCGCTCCCGCTCTTGCGGGCAGGTACACCGTAACGGCGACGATAAGCGACCCGAACTACAATCTCGTAGGCGTGAGCATATCCGAGTTCGTCGTTGAGCGCATGAAAGTGGCGGTGCCCGCCGCGCCGAGCAAGGCGTACAGCGGTTCCGCGCAGATGCCCGACATCGCTGAGAGCGATCTCTACGCGGTAACGGAGCGCACCGACATGATAAACGCGGGCGAATATGCCGTGACGATAACGCTCACGGATACCGCCAACACCGTATGGGAAGACGGTTCATCCGCTCCCGCCGTCGTACAGTGGACGATAACCAAACGCCTGCTCGATAAACCCTCGCTGCCCGACGAAACGTATACGGAAAACGGCGAGGAGCAGACTCTCACGCCCGTCGGCTACGACGAGAGCACGATGAGCATATCGGGCAATAAGGCTACGGACGCGGGCGAATATACCGCGACGGTAACTCTCAAAGATACCGCGAACTACGCGTGGGCGGACGGCTCCGTCGATCCCGTGAGCATAACATGGACGATAGCCGACGAGGAGATCGTGCTCACATGGCTGGTGATTACGCTGTCCTGCGTGGTGGGCGCGGAAGTCGTCGTGCTGGCGATAGGCATAGCGCGCAGGCGCGGAAAGAACGGCGGCCCGTCGGGCGGCACTCCCGAGAGCGGGACTCCCGATGATACGGCAGCGGCTGACGCCGCGGAAGGAACGGAAGGGCAGCCTGCCGAAGACGCGGAGCACGGGGAAGCTCCCGCTTCGGCGGAAGAGGATCCGCCTGCACGGCAGACGGACGGCGGGATGATGTCCGCGGCTATCGCAGGCTCGCCCCTTCTCGCGGTGCTCGCATCCCTCGGCGAGGGCATAGCGAGCGGTATCCTCGGCGCGGCAGCGGTGGGACTGCTCGTTGCGATACTCGTCGTGTTCCTTAAAAAGAAAAAGACGAGTGCTTCCGAAGGCGAGGAAACGCCCGCGGAGGCTCCCGAGCCGGCAGCGGAAGAGCCCGCCGAAGACACCCGAGAGACCGCGGAGGAAGAGCCCGAAACGCTTATCGAAGCGGCAGCGGCGGTCGCAGAGGATCGGCCCGCGGTCGAGGAGCCCGCGGCGGAAGAAGTTCCGGCGGAACAGCCCGAGCTTGAGCCCGAGCCCGCGGAAGAGAGCGAGCCCGAAGACGAGCCGGACGACGACGTTATAGACGAGGAAGCGGAGGAAGAACGCGAACAGTCTATGGCGGCGGAAGAGATACCCGAGGAATGGAAAACGGGTCTCGGCATGACGGCGGCGGAGGACGGCAAGGTATATTTCCGTTACAACTTCAGCTTCTATGCGCGCCTCATCCAGGCGTCCGACGAAGTACAGTCGCGTTACGGTGAACTGTGCGACGAGATGGATTCCTATCCGCGCATAAAGTCTGTCGTGAGCTGGAAGAAGATGCGCGTCTATTCGGGCAGGAAGACGATCGCGATGATGCTGTTCAAAGGCAAAAAACTGTGTATCGCGTTCGCGCTCGACCCCGACGTATACGCGAACACCAAATACCGCGGCGAGGATATGCGGGGAAGGAGACGTTACGAAAAAACGCCCATGCTGCTGCGCCTGACGAGCGCGCGTAAGGTAAAGTACGCCAAGTTCCTGCTCGGCGAGGCGGCTGCCGCGCTCGGGCTGGAAAAGAACGAAACGCAACGTTCGGAGTTCGGACTGCCGTATCGTTCCACCGAAGACCTTATCCGCGAAGGGCTCGTCAAAGTCATGGCGAGCGACCGCCGCGGAGGTTCGGGCGGCAAGCTCGTCCCCGCGGATATAGCGGCGATGATACGCGAGCGCATAACGCTGGTGGAAGCGCGTTCGGCGCTGTCCGACGAAGCCGCGGCGGCTCTTATCGAGGACGCCACCGTCGAGCCTCAGCCGGAGCCGATCCCCGAGCCCGAGCCCGCTCCCGTGCCCGAGGCGGAGACGGCTCCCGAGCCTCAGCCCGAGCCGGCAGAAGCGCCCGGAGCGCCCGAAGCCGAAAGCGAAAAGGAGGGCGGGGAAGACGTTACGGCTCCCGGCGAACCTCCCGCGGAGACTCCTGCGCCGCCCGCACCCGCGGCGGTACGCGCTCTGCCCGTACTTGCGGACGTCCCCCGCCGTTACCGCGGAGAGGTGAACATCGATTCGCTTTCCCGCAGGTTCAAAGCGGGCGAGACCGTAACGCTGGAAGAGCTCAAAGCCCGCCGCATGGTGAGCAAAAAAGCCGCGGCATATAAAGTGCTTGCCCGCGGCGCGCTGGATAAGCCGCTCATCGTCGAAGCGCAGGATTTCTCGCTCGACGCGGTGAAGATGATAACCTTGACGGGAGGCAAGGCGCGCAAAGTACGCCCCGACCGCTTCCCCGAATAAAGCCCATAAACCACTCTATAAGAGCACGGGACCGTCGCAGCTATCCGACACTGCGGCGGCCCCGTGCTTTTGCGATTGCCCTCGTTTTATCTTTACGTTACCGTGCTTTCCGTTATCGCACGCATATAGCGCCGCCGTTCTGTCTCTGCCGTGCGCCCGCGGCACGCATATAGTGTCTTGCATGTATCGGCATGACCGTACTCATGGCATGAATATCTGTATGTGAACGCCTTTGCGGCATGAAGAAAGGGCGTCGAATAACGCCCTTACCTTCGGTGTGGTGGAGAAGTAATAACCTAAGACGAATTTACTTATCCATATTTTCTTTGACATAGTTTAATAAACTATTATATCGTCCTAATCTGCTATTAACACTTGCAACAGCATCTTTTGCAAATAACATATAAAGTTTTATGTGTTGATTTTCTTGGCGCTCACTAAAATAATCCCTATAAAAATTGCCTACGGTCTTTATAATTACATTATCACTTTTGCCATAATAATTTTCCACTATAAATGCATATGTTGCTACAAAAAGGGTGTATATGTGAGTTATTTTGTTAATTTTAGAAGCAACGTCTACACCAACTTCGTCAATAATCTTTTGTATAAAACTTAATATGTTTTTGCATGTCTCGCAATCTTGTTTTGCTTCTGGATATTCATCGTTATATAAATCATATATGTTATTGATTGTAGTTTGACTTGTAGCCGTTTTCATTCCTTTGCGAAGAAATATCAATAAATGACTAATAAATTCAACGTCTTTCATTCTCCGAATATCATTATTGGAAAAAATGGAGTTTTTTCTCCAAAAATCCCACTCGGAAATATCTATTGCCAACCTAATAAATTTACCATTAAATTGCGCATTTCTCAATTCTTGCGGATTTAAGGCTTTATTTGTAATATTAAGGCGAAGAAACATTGTTTTAATTTCTTCCAACGGTACTTCTCTATCAATCTCCATGGTTCTTAGCGAATATGACCAGATATCTCGTTTTAAGGTATCCGGCAAATCAATAAAAAACATGTTTTCCCATGCCGCATCTGCTTTGTTAATAAGATATTTCTTTGTTAGAGGGAACTCATTATTTAAAAAGCTAACAATCGCTCCCGTTCGTTGTTGCCCATCGACAATACTATACCGTATCTCCCCAGTCATAGGGTTCGGCTCTTGTTGCCAAACATAAATCGCTGGGATATCGTATCCCAACAAAATCGTTTCTATTAACGCAATTTTATGTTTTTCTTCCCAGACATATCGACGTTGAAATGAATTATCAACAAAAAGAGCATTGCTATCAAACATGGTTTTTAATCGTGAAACATCATATTGTGTCGGTATAATGTGTTTAACAAGTTTCATATTCACGCCTCCGCATTAAAAGGATTTTTGATGTCGTATATATTTTTAATTAAATTTTGTCTATAATCGCTATACGACCGATAAACTCTATAACTTACACTGTCTGGGAAATCAAAGTAAACTTGTAAGTCTTTTTGATATCCAGTTGTTTGCCTCTCCCATTCCATATATGTTTTTGTCTTTTGAGAGTATGTGGAATGAAAATCTACAAAACGTTTAAATATGGCTTTTGCTGTTTTCGTATAAATGCAGCCGTGAAGTCTTGAATACGCATAATCATCAAAATAGTCATCCCAAAACTTGTCGAATAATTTTTTACTTATTAAGACTATATCAATGTCGGATTTATCATTAAAGGCGGCAAAGTTCTTTTGGGGTGACAAACTATATCCCAATAATGCGCTACCGCAAATAAAGACTTCAGTCGCAGCAACATTAAATTTGTTGGCCATATATGATCTGAATTTGGCAAATTTTTGATCCGCTTCTTGAGGGAAGCGATTAGTAAAAAACCAAGGTATTGGTGTGGCCATGATTTCATCAACAATGCATCCAATGGCATTAGTGTCAGCACTCGCGATTTTATTCTTAAGTTCATCTTTTGTCATCATTTACGCAATACCAAATCCATTATATGATTCAAAAGCAAGTAAATAGATTGCCTTCAACAAATCGGGATTCTTCGCCTTTAATTCATCAATGACTGTATCTGGTTTGACAGTGTCAACGACTTCGTTTTTAATTAGCTTTTCAATAGTTACAGGCAGTTGTTTGCACACAAGATAAAACGCATTTCCTATGCCAGTAACAAGTTCATAGAATTTATCCATAGAAACTCGACGGATTTTCTCACATGCAACAGGCTTATTATTTACAGAACAACGCCAAACTATATTTTGCGAGCGTTTAGCAATTGTTTCAACAAGGAAACACATGTCAGTAGGATGATTCAAAATTTGATTCTGCATGCCGATATATGTTTTTTGGCTCGATGATGAGTTCATTGTGTTATGTTTGTTTTTCATTTCAACATATATTTTTGTTCCATCACTCTGCGTTACAATGACATCAAAACCATGTTGCGGTACTTCACAATTTGAGATATACTTAAACATGTGTTGATGGAAATAACCAATCGCATTTGTATTTGATTTGTCTCTTTGCCTATGTATTTCCAGTTCTATGATTTCTTCTATCGACTTTTTAAATAGTGCCATATCAAAAGTCAGTTTAATCGGGTCGATAATGTTGCTGTTAAATTTAGAAAGGTTAATCGACTTGAGAGTTTCATTATAGCTTGCTATTGTTTTAGCCACATGATTTTCAAAATCGTATTGATTAATAAATGGGATAATGTAATTGTCATTCATTATTGATTTCCTCCAAGGTTTTTTTAATCTCAAGCCCTATTTCTTTCGCCAAATTTACTGGAACAGCATTTCCGACCTGCTTATATTTTTCCGAAAGTCTGCCCCAAAATCCCCAAGCGTCAGGGAATGTTTGTATTCGTGCATTTTCACGATATGAAAATGGACGAACTTCTATCGGGTGGCATCTATCAGTTTGCTTCATCCCCGGGCTTGTTAATACCGTGAGTGACGGCTCGTCTAACCCAATTCGGCGTAAAATACCGGTGCGACCGCCACCCATGTACCAGCATGTTTTCATATATTCTTTTGCAATTTCCGGATCTATATTGCGCCAGTAGCCGCCCGGAGGAACTAATGCAAAAATTTTTTCCTTGTATTCGGAATATCTTTCACATTCTTCTTTTGATGGATTAACATCAAGTTTCACATCACGCATAACTGGGTGATACTTATGTTTTGGAGGGAATTTAAACGAACACTTTCCAATCAAATCGTTGCGTATCCCAACAGTTATAAGTCGTTCGCGCTTTTGAGGTACTCCATAATCCCAAGCGTTAAGTACGCTATGGCAAGTTTTATAACCTTGCTCCTCAAAAATATTTAGTATTGTCTGATACGTCTTTCCTCCATCATGTGTTAACAAGCCTCTTACATTTTCAAAAAGAAACATTTTAGGTTGTAGCTTTTCTAAGAATGTTGCATAATAATAAAACATTGTGCCGCGAACATCTTGCAATCCTAAACGCTTTCCTGCGTAACTAAATGATTGACAAGGTGCACCGCCTGACAACAAATCGAGGTCACCTTTTTTAATGTTAAATTCTTTCTCCAAATCTCTTTGAGTAGTAATTGCTATATCTTCACACAATACCTTCCAATGCGGTCTATTTAAGGTAAGGGTATTGGCGGCACTCTCATCAAATTCCACTAACCCAATGTGTTCAAAACCGGCTTGTTCCAATCCAAGTGCTAATCCACCAGCTCCAGCAAATAATTCTATACTCTTAAGCATAAATGCGCAACTCCGTATAAGTTATATCCTTTAAATATTATAGCAAAAGATACGCTATCTTTCAAGCGAAAGAACGCCTTTGAAACTATTTTGGCACTATGGCAGGCGTTTGAATAAACGAGCGGCTCGGCTGCGCTTCGCCGTTCATGCACCCGCCATAACAACAAAACAAGTCGGAACTCAAGGCGTGTGGGAAGGGGAGACCACTCTGAAACGCTTGTCAATCCGCCCGTACCCGGTACCAACCCCAATAGAACACTGCAAATGAGCACGCTTTTCGGCTGTTTCCCGTCATCTCATGCTTGCCGTAGGAGTCACTACGGCTGCGCACAAGGCATGCCGGGAAATGGCTCGTGAGTAGCATCTCCTTGCAGCGAGCATTTATCGGCGCAAGATCGCGAGGTCAGGCGCGCGAAGCGGAACGATATCGTACCCTCTGTGGTACGATGAGCGACGTTTCGCGTGCATCACCCGTGATATTGCCCGATAAATGTGTTCTATTGGGGTTGGCACCGGGTACGGGAGAATTAAATAGTTTCCTATACGCATAAGAATTGTATACAGCGGGAATATATCGTTCCAATTTGACTTTTATATTGAGTTCTATTATAATTATAAAAAATACAATGGGGCTATAATATATGCGCTCAGCACAACTTTTAATTTTAGGTAATGGCTTTGATTTGCATTGTGGGTTAAAGTCTGCTTATAAAGATTTTTTTCAAAGTACAATACTTGATACTATCGGCGAACGATATGGTTTGCAACAAATGAAAAAAGGAGTATCGGGTTTTTGGGAAACTTTGTTGTATGGATATTATACAACATTCGGCAAAGTTAATTATAACTGGTGTGATATTGAAGCAATCATAAAAAATACTGTTTTGGCTATTGGTAATCATAATAAAGGTCTTGCGTTTGAGGCATTCGAAAGTGTTAAACGACGCGAAGATCCAAAAGAAATCGAATCAGCATATGGCGCGATAGAGCATTTTTTATATATAAATTGCATGTTGATTTTTTATGATATTCTTTATAGCGGTAAAACCTATTCTGACGATGAAGCATATTCTTTACTTATAAATCGTATTTTGCAGGATTTACATAAATTTGAAAGAAGGTTTTGCAAATACATTAAGAGTAATATTGTTAATCCTAATAATGAGAAAAAATATAATACACAATATATCGTTAATGCGATGAATTTATTAAATACTTTAACAGGTTTTACTGATATACGATATGAAACAATTGATGATATTATAGAGCGACAAGAGGAAGAATGCTATAAACCACTTTCACCAACGATGTATCAATCCGACTGGCGAGAAAAACATATATTGTCGCAAGAATTTTCTAATTTACATTCAGTCAATATATTAAGTTTTAATTATACTGCTTTATTTGATATTTTAGGAGTTGAAAGCCCTTGTTTGTATAATAACGTGCACGGTAAACTGTGCTTAAATAAATGCGCAGAAGATTGCGCGTCTTGCAATATCATATTTGGTATAGATGATACAATAATTCAATCGCAAGAGGAAAATTTTGAACTGCATAAATTCAGTAAAACATACAGAAAAATGCTATATACTAACGTAGAAACTCGCGTTTTGCCGCCAAAAGGTAATTCGCTGGAAATTAAATTTTACGGGCATTCCCTCAGTGAAGCCGATTACTCTTATTTTCAAAGTATTTTTGACTATTATAATCTCTATGAAAATAACAAAGTCAGTTTAATATTTTATTATTCAAAAGGGTTTGAACAGGCGGATGAAGTATATCGGTTAATCAATACCTATGGAAAAACATTATCTAATAAGGATCAAGGTAAAAACTTAACGCATAAATTGCTTTTGGAGAACAGGTTAAAAATTGTAGAAATTCCATAATTAATGGGATAGAAAGAGAGCAACGGTTTTTCCGTTGCTCTCTTTCTTTACTTGTATGCCACAAAGCCCGCAACACCACCAATGAAAATATGTTCTGTCTTTTTGGTGTTCAAACTTTGGCGACACTGGTGGAGACAGCAGGACTCGAACCTGCGACCTCTTGCATGTCAAGCAAACGCTCTAACCAACTGAGCTATGCCTCCGAAGTGACTTGATTATATTACCATATCGCGGGGGATTTGTCAAGCGCGGGAGACGGGATTTTCGCGTTTTCGGAGGAAAATATGTAAAAGTGCGCGATACCGCTTGCCCGAAGGCGTAAGGTGTTGTATAATGTTGTATGATAACGATAAACGTCGGGCGGCTACTGCCCGTAACGCTCCGGAGGACGGATGGATAAAAGCATAACATACATAGTAACGGGTTGCACGGGGTATGTAGGCAACGTGCTCACGAAAAAGCTCATGGACGAGGGCTGCCGCGTGGTGGGATTCGCGCGCAGCGAGGAAAAGGTAAAGCGCGTTTTCGGCGATCGTGCTCCCGAGATCGTGTACGGCGACATCACGAATGCGGACGACGTAGAGCGCGCGTTCGCGGGCGAAGGACCTTTCGCGGTGCTGCACACGGTCGCCAAAGTGTCGATAGGCGAGGGCTCGCAAAAAGAGCTTTACGACGTCACCGTGGGCGGTACGCGCAACGTAGTGGACGCATGCGTGCGTCACGGCGCGGTCAAGCTGCTGCACGTCTCTTCCACCGAGGCTCTGCCGCGCGGCGTGAAGCTCGGCGAGGACGCGGATTACGTTCCCGACCCGCGGCGCGCCCGCAAGGGTTATGCCCGCGCCAAGAGCGAAGCTGACGTCATAGTCGCGGACGCGGTGAAAAACCGCGGGCTGGACGCGAGCCTGCTTCTTCTTGCGGGCGTGCTCGGACCGGGCGATTACAGCAACAGTCACATGACGCAGATGATGATAGACTATATCGAAGGGCGGCTGCCCGCTTCGGTGGACGGCGGCTATAACGATTTCGATATCCGCGACGTTGCCGACGTGCTTCCCGCGATATTCGAAAAGTCGGTGCGCGGCGAGAGCTATATCTTTGCGCACGAGCCGGATAAGATAAACGACGTGCTCGCCGTCATAAGCCGTATGACGGGGCGTAAACCCCTCAGAACGCTGCCGCTTTGGCTGGCGTATGTCGGGTTGCCCTTCCTTTCCGCGGCGGCGAAACTGCGGCGCAAACGCCCGCTGTATACTGCGGCTGCGCTCGCGTCACTCAAAGAGGACGCGGATTTCCCGATAGGCAAAACGGTGCGCGTGTTCGGCTATTCGCCCCGTCCGCTCGCAGAAACGGTGGAAGACCATGTGCGTTTCCTTGCAGACAACGGCATGGTAAAATTGCCGGGCGGCGCAAAATGAGAGTACTGCTCGTATATTACACAGGCACATATAATACCCGCTTTCTGACGGATACGGTCGGGCGGGCGTTTACGGAGCGCGGGCACGAAGTGAGCCGCGTCGAAGTTTCGCGCGGCGCTCCGCCTACGGACGCGACGGAGTACGATCTCATCGGCATGAGTTACCCGATATACGGTTTCAACTCTCCGCTGCCTTTCAATAAGTACCTCAAAAAATTGAAGGTAAAGCGCGGGCAGAAGTATTTCATATTCAAAAACAGCGGCGAGACGTTCGGGCTCAATAACGCTTCCGACCGCGTCATCAAACGCAGGATGAGGAGAAGGGGAGCGGTGCTCGTCGGACAATACCATTATGTAATGCCGTACAACATCCATTTCCCCTTCGACTGCGATTTTATCCGCGAGATCTTGGATAAAGACCGCAAACTGCTCGAGATCATGATGCACGACCTCGAAAGCGGATACGTCGCGAAGATAAAGAGCAATATCGTCTACGACGTCGCTTCCGCCGTCGTCGGGATACAGAAGATAGGCGGCTTCGTCAATTCCTTTTTATATAAGGCGGATATGGATAAATGCGTCAAATGTATGCGCTGCGTGCGCGACTGCCCCGAAGGGAACATATCGCTCAAAAAAGGGAAAATAAAGTTCGGGCACCGCTGCGACATGTGCATGCGCTGTTCGTACTACTGCCCGACGGACGCGATAAAAACGGGCTTCCTCGAAGGTTGGAAGGTGCGCGACTATTGCGACCTTGCCGCGCTCGCCGCCGAAGGTCCGCCCGAGCAGCCTTATATCACGCCGGAAGCAAAGGGCTTTTACAAGTGTTTCATTCGGACGTTCGCAGACATCGACCGCCGCTACGCCGAACTGAAAGACGGCGCTCCGACCGATACGCATGATGAAGTGCTGGGATAAACGTATTAGATCGTCCGTTCTTTGGAATAATGAAAAAGGAGGAAAACTCGGTGAAACTTTGCATCGGATATGCCGGAATAGTCTTAAAGAAAATAAAATAGAAAAGGAGATGAATTCTATGGCTATTCCGGACAGCAAAAAAATATACCCCCGTGAAGGGGACGATACGATCGTGTATCTGAAAAACGTGATCACAAACCCAAACATCGAAGTCGGCGATTTTACTTTCTACAACGATTTTGTGAACGATCCGAGGGCCTTTGAAAAGAACAATGTCCTTTATCATTATCCCATCAATCACGACAAACTGAAAATCGGAAAGTTCTGTTCGATCGCTTGTGGGACCAAGTTCTTGCTTAATAGCGCAAACCATACGATGCGCTCGCTCTCGACCTATCCTTTTCCCATCTTCTATGACGAATGGGAACACGGTCTTTGGGCAGACAAAGCTTGGGACAACAAAGGCGACATCGTGATCGGCAACGATGTTTGGATCGGCTTTGAAGCCGTTATCCTTGCGGGGGTCACTATCGGCGACGGCGCCATTATCGGCGCACGGGCGGTCGTGACGAAAGATGTTCTGCCCTATACCATAGTGGGCGGCGTTCCTGCAAAACCGATACGGAAACGTTTTTCGGATGAAGATATAGCGGCTCTTATGGCATTAAAATGGTGGGATCTCCCTCCTGCCCAAATATTGGAACGGATCAAATACATACAATCGGGAAATCTTGCCGCATTGAAAGAAATGAGGTAAGCGGTATGAGATGTATGTAAACAGTCATATCCGGGGTCGGTACCGGGTAGGAAACATGATAAAATAAGTCCGAGTAAAACGAAAAAGCACAAGGCATTTGACCTTGTGCTTTTACTTGTATGCCACAAAGCCCACAACACCGTTGACGAAAATGTATTCCGTCTTTGTGGTGTTCAAACTCTGTCGACACTGGTGGACACAAAGGTGACGTGTCCGAACACCCGCTTAAAGATAATTCCCGAATGGTTTTATCGGGATCATCCTCTGCCGGCGGCATATGATTCAGATAGTTGTAGTAGATCTCAAAGCGGTCGTCGTAAAGCACGATTTTCTGTATCAGGTTCTTTATCAGCAGTTTCGGTTGCTGCTTGATGGTATGCGTCAGATATTCGACGACTTCTTCCTTCTTTAACTGATTTTGCGCTTTGTATTGCTCCACGACGATTTTATCTTCCACTTCGGAAAGTTGTGTTTCCAGCTCGTCCATACGGCTTTTGGTCGTTGCTGTCAGGATGCCTTGCTCGATTGCTTTCAGGATATTTGCAAGCGACTTTTTAATGGCGTCCCTCTCATTCGTAAGAATGGTCAGCACCGATCTGTCGTGCATCCGCTTTTCATGTATCTTGATTATCTCGTCTGCGATTGCGGAAATGCCGTCCGGCGTTCCGAATACCTGCATCGTCGCGTCAAGGATTGCTTGCTCCAATTTCTCTTTCGGCATGATATCCTTTTCGCAGATGTTCATTTTCTTGCGCCCCATGCACTTATAATAGTATTTGACTGTTCCGTTTTTAGAAGTGCCGCTGTCGCCCTGCAAGCTCTTTCCGCAGTAACCGCATATCAATTTTCCTTTTAACAGGAATTCGACTTCGCGGCTTTTGGAGCCTATCTTGTTTTTTTCGAGGATACGTCCGACTTCTTCAAACAACGCCGTCGGTACAATGGGCGGATAGATATTATCGTAATCCGTACCGGCGCAGTTGCAGATGCCTATGTATTTTCGCAGGCGCAGCATTCCGTACAATGTGTTAAGCGCAAACGGTTTACCGTGATAAGTGACGCCCTTTTCCGTCAGGTCGGCAATGATATCCTTTGCGATGACGCCCTGCGCATATTGCTGAAAGACGTATAAGACGATTTTAGCGCGCTCTTCGTCGATAAGCACTCTTTTGTTTTCCACCCGATAGCCGTAAGCAATACGCCCGCCGGGGAAAAGCCCTTTGCTTCTGTTTTCGTGCAATCCGCGCTTTATTTTTTGAGAAAGTTCCGCCGAATAGTATTCGGCAAGACCGATATAGACGTTTTCCAGAAGGATGCCGTCAAGGTTTTTTGAGCCGTCGATATTCTCAGATGTCCGTTGCGTGGCGGAAATGAGCGTCTTATGGTTCTTCTTCAAACGCTGCTTGTTGACGGCGATCTCTATGGAATTGCGCCCGAAGCGGTCAATGGCATACACGAGTACGATATCCCACGGCACCGGCTTTTCGCTATCCGATAACATCTGTTGAAAAGCGGGGCGATGGTCGTTCGTTCCCGTCATGGCTCTGTCGATATAGGTATCTAAAATCGTCAAGCCGTTCGCCTCCGCGTATTGATTGCATATACGCAGCTGTCCTTCGATGGACTGTTCGTTTTGTCGTTCGCTGCTGTAACGCGCATAGATCACTGCACCTTTCATTGTAACTTCACCTCGTGTTCGGATTTGTAGTTCACATACTATCTTTTTCGAGACGGGAATGTTAGCAAGCCAGCCTATACAGTTTCCCAACTGACCGTGGCTTTTGCATAAATCTTCCCAAACAAACCAAAAGCGTATGCAAACTTTTCTGTCGAATTTTTTCTTTCGACAAACCGAACCCATCGGGAAAAGACAACGCCGTCAAGGGCGCAAGGGGCAACGCCCGAAAAATTATTGCGTGCTTATACGGTAAAACAGCCGACCCGCTTCTGCGGATCGGCTTAAAGTTTTCAGCGACAATTTTTCCCCTTGACGGCAACGGCTTTTTCCGATACCATCCGCAAATCGAAAGAATTTACCCGCTCTCCCCGCAGTTTGGGAAGATTTTGGGTGCAGTTATCTTTATTATAATTTCTTTCGGAGCGGTGTATGGTGATTGTATAGGCGGACTATCTTACAATTTTCCGCGAAAAGTTGTACTCTCCAAGAAAACCACGGAGGTGTACCATGCAGGAGATAGAAGTCAAAAACGATTTTGATGCGAAGATCTTCATAAACGGCGTTCCCGATCATCGGCTCATCATTGCCGACAAGGAATCCGGCTTTTTAGAGGCGCTTGAATTGCAGATAAGCGCGTATTTCAAAGAACAGAATAGCGAGTAAAAGGAAAGCCGAGCAGTTTACCTGCCCGGCTTTGCAAATTTTCAGCGATAATTTTTCCCCTTGACGGCGACCGATTTTTCCGATACACCCCAAAGGCGAAAGAGAAATACCTTACATAGCTCGTTGAAAGATTTTGAATAATGTTAATAACTATTATTAAAATGAATTGGGTTAGAACATCACTTTAATTCCTTTATTTCTTTGAAAGTTTTCTAAATTCAAGAGGTAAAAGTCCAGAACTTTTTTTGAACAGAACAGAAAAGCGGCTTGCACTCATATAGCCAACCGACTGCGCCACCTGTCCTATTGTGAGGTCTGTCGCCGCCAAAAGATGCTCCGCTTGTCCCATACGGCGCGCCTGAATAAATTCCGTTATGCTTGTACCGTACATTCTCTTAAAAGTTGATTTTAATTTAGAAATGCTCATACAGGCAATATGAGATAACTGTTCCAACGATATATCGCTCGAATAATGGTCGTTGATAAATGCAGCCACAACAATCAAAGCATCGCGGTCTTGTTTTGACAGCGGTGTTTTTTCTATTTCAAGCGCCTTTTTGTGCCGCTCTAAGACAAGTGAAATTGCTTCCGACACTTTACCCTCATAGAACAGTTTTGCTGAAATACCATCACCGCGGTAAGACTGCACCTGCGTTAAAAGTCTTGCCATTTCGGGGAAGTTGTCTGTTTGGTCTATATAGGTAAACGCATCTTTCAGTCCTATTGTTTCAGCAGGGTACTGTTCCTCTAAATAATGGTCGTAATAAGCGGGCAAAATTTCTATCCCGATAGCCTTTATCGGGATATTTTTGTGCATCAGACATTTATAAACTCCGCCGCCGATGAAAGTCTTAATAATACCTGATTGTAGGTGTCGGTACGGGGTTAGTTCTTCTCCTGAAATGGAATCGTACTTTGATACGCTGATGCACTCCGGGCAATCGAACGTCAAGACAATATCATCGTGAAAAAAGAAATCGTGAACATTTATGGTAAATAAATCTTTATGATAATAAATCCAGTAATGGCCCTCTCCGAGTTCAGGACTTATTCTCCAACAACAACCTTCTTTTCCATAGGAAGTGCAGGCTTTGTCCGGAATAAAGTAATGT
>ERZ1108167.369-NODE-369-length-28767-cov-7.715311_pt1 | contig 28767 bp, 25 predicted proteins | sample MGYA00403703_ERZ1108167 | MGnify/ENA primary metagenome ERZ1108167 (study PRJEB35170, sample SAMEA104062411) | human gut metagenome | biome: human gut; feature: human-associated habitat; material: faeces | place: Denmark | collected 2012-05-11 ...
TATCATCCAGACGCACGCCGTTGAAATAACGCAGATCGGGAACTTCGTTTTTCGGGATGGTGACAAGGCGGTTCGTCGCCGGATTCAGCGTGGCGAAGCACCACTCCTTCTCTCCCGTATGCGGGTTGGGAAGTTCGTACAACCGGTCAGGCGTTTTCCCGGCCAACAGCTGCTCCTTCTCACTCGTGGAGAACATCATCCGGTATTCCTCGCGCTCGAACTCCGGACGCGGAAGGGCGCTAGTCAGACCGACCTGCACGTCGCCGTTCTGGTCCTTGTAGGGATGCAGGGCGAACTGTCCGACAATGGGCATATTGCCGACCTTGAGATTTACGTCATGCAGTTCCGTGCACGGAAGGCCGTGCTTCATGGCATCCAGCTCTTTGGGAGTAACGATGATGCCCATCTCTTTTAGTTCCTGCAACTTCAAATCCGGAGTGTCGAATTTGACCTTTTCGAGCTGGTACGAGGTGACCCGATGATCGTAAAGGGCTTTAAGGCCCTCGGAGTCTTTGGGATTGTCGGCAAGGCGCAGCAGCGATTGTGTGACTTCGCTGGCCTTGTCGGCAGCGACTTTCAGAAAATGAAAGGGCTTGGCGTTCTCCTGCGACATGAAGCCCTTGATGAAGGCTGCGACTGCGGAGCTGTTGCGAAGTTCGTAGAACGCAGGTTTGTTGGCCGTGAGCGGCTGCGTCGTCGTAACCTTGTATTGGTTGCCGCTCTGTTTGAGGTCGGAGACGGCCTCCACGGCGCCGTTCCTCTCGTTGTAAAGCAACAAGGTCTCCTTGTAGTTGGGATCAGCCTGCTCAGGGGACTGGTTGGGGTGTTGGTTCTGATTCTGATTTTCTTCGGACATAAAGCAAATGTTTTTAGTGAAACAAAAGGTTTATGCCGCGAATATATAAGCCCCGTAATCCGAACAATACCGATGTCCGCCTCTGTCCGCTCCAGTCCGTTCGGCAGTCTTTACAAGGCGTGTCCCGTCCTGAAAAAGGATGCGAAGCTGGTCGCAAATATTTCGGTATTTTTTAGGTTTCGATAAAAGATAACATTATATTTGCAAAATAAACGTGTTTAACTACACGCCAACAGACGTGATACAAAACAAAACAATAAACGTGTATCACTACAAGCATTCAGACTATGGCAACCATTTCAGAACTATTGGCTTCGTCGTTAGCGGCACTCAAGCAGGTACAACAGAACGGTGATTGTACCGTCGTCAAAAGCAGCGAACTATCACCCACGCATCTGAAAAGGCTGCTTGCGAACCACTTTCTGATGCCGGTCATCAAGGGATGGTACATCGTCACCGATCCCCGGACCGAGACGGGCGACAGCACGGCATGGTATGCTTCATTCTGGAACTTCATCCGACGCTATGCCACGGAGCGCTATGGTAAGGAGTGGTGCCTTTCGGCCGAACAATCGCTGGCGATTTACAGCGGCTCCACGACCGTTCCGAGGCAAGTGCTGATACGCTCCCCTAAGGGTAGCAACAACTCACTGGAGTTGTTGCCCCCTACCTCCTTGTTCAATCTGGAAGCCGCTCTGCCGTCGAGAATCGACACCGACAATCCCTACCGACTCAACCTTTATCCGCTCTCCGAGGCGATTATCGCAGCGACGCCTGCAATCTACAGGAACGACGCCATGACCATGCGCACAGCCCTTTCGCTCATACGTGACAGTTCCGAGATTCTTAAAATCCTCGTGGACACGGGGCAGACCGTTCGGGCAGGACGGGTCATCGGAGCATTTCGCAACATCGGCCGCAAGGATATCGCGGACGAAATTGCCGCAACGATGAAGCGTATCGGATATGACGTTAGAGAGGAAGATCCGTTTGAGCAAGTCATAAAAGTCACCGTCGCAACGTCGCCTTACACCACGCGACTAAGGCTTATGTGGCAGCAGATGCGCATGGAGGTCCTTACGGATTTCACACGCGAGAAAAGCAACCTTTCCTCCTCCGAATACATGGAGCGCATGGAGGCATGTTATAAACTGGATGCCTACCACTCTCTTTCGATCGAAGGCTATCGGGTCACCGACGAGTTGATCCAAAAGGTCCGCAGCGGTGCATGGACACCCGACGGAGAGGATGCCGACTTGCGAAACGCCCTCGCGGCACGGGGCTATTGGCAGGCTTTCCAGCAGGTAAAAAAGAGCGTCGCGGAAATTCTCGGCGGAAGCAACGGCGCGACTGTCATCGCCCGTGATCTTGCGACATGGCACAGCGAGATGTTCATGCCTTGTGTAACGGCTGGCATCATCAAGGCATCGGACCTTGTCGGATACCGCTCCCATCAGGTATATATCCGCAACTCCATGCACACGCCACTCAACCCAGAAGCACTCCGCGATGCCATGACGACGCTGTTCGAACTGCTCTCGGAAGAACCGGATGCGCGGGTGAAAGCCGTGTTGGGACATTTCGTATTTACCTATATCCATCCCTACATGGATGGGAACGGACGTGTGGGGCGTTTTCTGATGAACACGATGCTCGCATCGGGTGGGTACGACTGGGTGATTATTCCCGTAGAGAGATGTAAAGAATACATGTCAGCGCTCGAACAAGCGAGCGTTCAGGGTCAGATAGGACCTTTCACGAAATTTATCTCTTCGATATAGAAATGTCCGTCTTGAAAACCGAGATCGGACAAACAACGGTCCAAACCCCAAAAAGAAAGGTGCACACCATATATGGCGTACACCTTTCATGGCCTTATCCGGCCAAAAATGAGGCGTCTTACTGCTGATAAGTCAGCGACTCCTTACGGAACTCCTTCATCAGCTTCTCCACTTCCAGCGATGCCTTGCGGGCACGCGTTCCGGCTGCCTTGTTGCCTTTCTCTACCTGAAGGGCGGCGTCTGCCGTAAAAGCCGAATAGGCGTTCTGAATCTTTTCAATCAACTCTTTCATCGTTTTTCGGTATTAAAAAATTCGGATGGCAAAGATAACTTTTTTCCGGAAAATACCCACACTCATCCTTGTTTTTTCTTGGGGAGCAGCTGCGATAATTTCGGGTCGGCCTCGATGCGAGCGATCTCCCGGAGGACGAGCTCCGCAATGTCGGCCTTGACCCGGTAATAGTTCTCCCGGACAATTTCCGCCATATGGTCCTTGCCGTCTTCGCCGACAAAAGAGGATATTTCAGGAATGGGGACATAGGCCGCAGTTTCCGTCCTGACCTTGTCGTTATCGATGACGATCTCGGCATGGAAGATTTTCTGCTCGATGCGCTCGTCGAAGTTGTCGGCTACCGAGCCCACGAACATACCCTGTGTGAGATTGGAGATTTTCGCAGCCGGAATCAGCGTTTCCAGCTGCGTATTGGTCGAAGTCGTAACGTTCTCGTTCGACACCGAGTGCGACTCGCGCAGCTGGACGATCTTGCCGAAACGATCCGACAAGGTGCGGGCCGTATCGCCCACGACCTGTCCCGAAAAGATGTTGCCCACGGTATTGATGATGACCTTGGCCTCCTTCTCTCCGTAGTCGCGCTCCAACTGCGAAAAGTCCTGAAATCCCAGACAGACGGAAACCTTGTTCGAGCGGGCTGTGGCAATCAGGTTGTCCAACCCTCGAACGTAAATCGTAGGCAGCTCGTCAATGATAAGGGACGATTTTAATTTTCCCTTTTTATTGATAAGCCGGATAAGGCGGGAATTATAGAGTCCCAACGCCGCGCCGTAGATGCTCTGTCGATCGGGATTGTTGCCCATGCAGAGGATTTTCGGTTCTTCGGGGTTATTGATGTCCAGCGTAAAGTCATTGCCCGTAAGCACCCAATAGAGCTGCGGAGAGATCATACGCGAGAGCGGGATTTTCACCGATGCCACCTGTCCCTGCAACTGGTCCTGCGCATTGCTTTTCCATGCGTCGACAAAAGGCGAGAGGTAGTTTTCCAGTTCGGGATAAGATGAAAGGATCGGGAAAATCTTATCGAGAGGCTGGCACAAAAATTCGATGGCATGCGGAAAAGTGCAATAGCGGCCTCGGTCGTAGATTTTCAGGTACCAGATAATCGCCGCGAGCAGGATGACGGCCGAATCGGTGAAGAAGTCACCCTGCTTGTCGACCCACGTCTTATTGAGGTTCAGAAGCGTAACGTAGGCGCTTTCATAGGCATCCGAGATGTCGTCCATAAAGCGGGCGTCGATGGGATTGCAGCGGTTCGAGCGGCGGGGATCGTCGAAATTGATGATGCAGAATTTCGGTTTGACTTCGTATCTGTCCAGATGCCGGAGCAGGTGGTTGTAGGCAATGCGCGTAAGGTCGTCATACTTATAATCATAGATAAGCATCGAGAAACCCTTCTCGATATGCTGTTTGATATAGTTGTTCAGTACGGCGTAGCTTTTTCCGGAGCCGGGCAGGCCGATGACCGCCGTCGATCTGTAAACGTTTACAACCGATATCCACCCGTTCCGCCATTGTCCTTTATAGCGGTAACGCGTAGGTAGGTTCACCGAGCAATCGTTGTCAATACAACGTTCCTCCTGAAGAAAACTTTCGTTATTGTCATTGAAAGGATCGTCCATAAGCGGCTGTTTCATCAATCGCCGCAGCCACACGCCGGCGGCCAGCAGGCAGAGGTAGCCCGCACCGAGGGTCAGCGCATAGCACCACGCCCGCAAGCCGATGTCCGCGGGCAGCGACAGCAGGAAGCCGTTCAGAAAAAACAGCGGGAGTCCCAGACAGACTGCACCGACGATATGTCGCCTGCCGACCTTGCCGTTACGGACGCTCTTGGTTCCGTAGCAGCCGACGGCGAGAAACAGAAAGGCGCAGAATTTGGTAACCATGGGAGAAGAGAACAGCGACGTCGACCGCTGGATATTCAGCAGAAGGCGGTCGACGAAAGCCCATGTCAGGCCGCTTCCGGACAACCACTCGTAACAAAACCAATAGAGATGGAGGATAAGGAAAAACACGCCCTGCCCACGGGCGAACTGTACGATACTTTCAAGGGCTCTTAAATCATCTTCCTGCTGCATGATCGAAACATTAAAGCCCTGAAAATACACCAGCGACAGAAAAAACGTTGCCGGTGTCCGCCCCTGTCCGTTCCAGTCCGCCCCAAATACAGGAAGCGGACAAAAAGCGCCCCTCGGATGAGGGGCGCCGACGCTTATCGCTGGCTCTCTTCAATCAGAGAGTTGCGCAGCAGATCCAGAAACCGCGTCAGCCGCAACTTGCGGTTGATGACCCCACGGCGGCATTGGATGGGGTTGTTGATGCGGACATTGAGCATCCACGAGAACAACTCGACCAACTGTTCCACATTGGCACGGGTACCGTCGATACGCCGTCCCACGCCGGCACTATGCAACGCCGTAATCAGCTCCATGAGGTCCGTCGGCGTGAACGGCTCGGCCAAATAGAGCGCCGAGCGGGGTTTTTCGCTCTGCGGCAGCCGATCCATAACCGCGGGATGCTCGATACGCAGATGGACCATCCGCATCTCAAATTCCAGATGTGAGACGGCTCCTTCCCAAAGCGCGACAAGCGCCGCCGGACGCCGTTCCTCGCAGGAGCGCAGCCGCACGAGCCGGTTCCGAGCACGGGACAGGGCGTGCAGCATGTCGAGCGGAGCGCACTGCTCCGACGCCACAAGACGCTGCACACTTCCTATAAAACGCGCATAGGACGCTTCCAAGCGTTTAAAATCACACGGTTCGGCGCCGTCCTCCTGCGACATGCAAAGCTGTTTCACAAAATGACTCTTTTCCAAAAGGCGCAGATTATGCGATATATTCTTTTTATCGGGTTTCATTTTTCAAGATTTTTTGTTTTCTGTTTCTGACTTACAATTTCGTGCGGACAAAGTTGCAGGGCGGCCCCCGCGAGCGGAAGGCGGCGTCACGACAGAAAACAGCGAACCCCGGAGTTCGAAACTCCGGGGTTCGATAACGAGCAGGCACAGCATTTCCCGATCCCGCTTCATATTGCAGGCGGTACCGGGGATCAGGGCCGGCAGGAGGGATTAACTGTAAAGTTGCAGATTACGCATTTTTTCAGGATTACACAGCAAGAATAGCTTTCGAGGCGCGAGGATAGCAACGGTCATTCCTCTCTCACAAAACGGCCTTCGCTGTCGAAGTGCAGAGTGCGGTCGTCAGCGCCGAAGAGTTCCGCACGGTATCCCTCCCCTGCCGGAAGGAAAGTACAGAGAAAATGTTTCGGATAATGATTCCGGATATGGTGCATCGGAAGTTCCGGAAGCAGATCGGCCAACTCTCAGGGCATCTGCCGCAGGTAATAGCGAAAACCTCGCAACACACCGTCCGCCGAAAACAGCATATAACCGCCGTTCTCATTGAAGGCATAGTAAAAACGCCGGTCCCAACGGTAGTTGAATCTGCTCAGATTGGAATAATGCCGCAAAACGAACCTTCGAATCGTTTCGGGTAACTGCTTAGTCTCAATGCTGCGTCCCGGAAGTTTTTCGGGCGACTTGCCTGCGGCGCGGAAAGAGGCTCCGGAGACCACCAGCAAAGCCAAAAGAAAACGTATCGTCAACAGTCTCATATCACATAATTTTTATATTCATAGCGTTTATTGTCATTCTGCATCGCTGCCATCACATGGCACAGAACATTCCTTATTTTTCTCAATCAGTTCCGGAAAATTGCGCCGGACAAACCCGCCCAGCGAATTGTAATTCAGACCCAGCCGCCGGGCGATGGACTTGAGCGGCTCTGCAGTCGTCTCATAGAGCCCGACAGCTTCGGCGTATTTCTCCATGCTGCGACGCGAGATGCTGCGGCCGTTCGAAGCGCGCATCATACCCTGCCGGGCGTACAGTTCCGGCTCGTGCTCTTTGAGGTACTGCCGAAAGACCTCCGGATGCAGCCCGAACTCCGCGGCAATCTCCGACGTGGGACGGTTCTCCGCACGCAGCCGCTCGATGGCCGGAGCGTATTTGGCCGCCGTGGTCTTCTTGTACTGCTTGGTCTGCGAAAGGCTCGCACCCTCCCGATACTCCGCACCCCGGCGGGCGAACGTCTCCTCCCGACACCAGACCCGCAGATAACTGCACAGGGAACTTCGATTAACGCCCGTCATGTCGGCAATCTCCCGGATCGTCAGAGCACTCTGCGCATACATCCGCACGGCCTCCCGGTAACGCTCGCGGCTTTCGGGCGTCGGCTCGTGGCGCCGTCCGCTGCCGGTGATATGTCCTTTTCTTTTTTGCGTCTTGGCGCGCTCGCGCAACTCGCTGCGCGCCTGCAGCAAATCCTTGTGATAGAAACACACGTGCTGGCGGAGCCCGGTAAAGGAGACCCCGCACTTCTCGGCGACCTCCGGCAACGTAAGTTCAGTTGTGCGAAGTAGTTTGACGGCTGCGGCGTACTGCTCCCGGCACCACGGACGCACGCCCCGCTGCTGGTTGTCCGCAAAACCCAGCCGCCGACGCTCCAGCTCCCGGCGTTCGAGAAGCCCCGGACAGTGCGCACGAAGCTGATTGCTCAAACCCGTGGGGTTCAGTCCGAACAGGTGCGCAATCTGCGACACGTTGTATTCGAAATACTTTGCATCACCGCAGGCAGCAAGCGCATCGCCGTACTTGGCGCGCGCAGCCGCAGTCTGGCCACGGCGTCCCCGCAGGCGCGTATGCGCGGCATCCGAAGCCGAAGAAGCCGCCACGCCGTGACGCGACAGCAGCAGGTCGCGGCGGTACTTGTACAGATAGCTCCGAAAACCCGCATACGACACACCGCAACGGGCGCAGATTGCACGAACGCTCAACGACGTAGAACCGTACAACTCGACCGCCTCGCGGTACTTCGCCACGGTACGGGCTGCAGGACCCTTTTGCCGGGCGTTCTTTACGAAATCGGCTGTCATGGGACGAAGATTCCCTGCCTCGCTTCAAGGACTTTCCGGAGGAGGTGGGGGGGGGTAAAACAATCATTATCAGCACACGAAAAAAACAAGGCGACACATGCAGTGAAACAATTTCGATTCCTCACAGGCTGCGACAACATGGAGCAACAAAATTTGTATCGTTCATCTCTTCTTCGATTACAGAGGGAAGCAGTACCCGAAAAATGGAGCGCATGGCACCATCCTGCGCCCCTGCTCGAATCAGCCTGCCGTGTCACTCCGAAGCCTTGGGATTCGGGCCCCAAGCATTGCTCTTCTTCTCGCCCTCCAAGCAGAAGAGATAAATCAGATAAAGGTTGACAAGGGGAATCAGGCTGAGCAGCAGCATCCAACCGCTCTTGCCCAAATCGTGAAGGCGACGCACGCACACGGCCAATGCGGGAACCAACACGGCCAGTCCGTAGATCGTCTGGATAAACGGAAACCTTAACAGGATGCCGATAACGGTCAGTACAACCATTATGATCAGGTTGAACAGCGTGAACATCCAATACTCCCGGCGGCGGGCACGACCTTTGAAGTCAGCATAATGTTCTTTTACAACTTTCAGATACCAATTCATAATTCATTCTTTTTCGTGTTAATGAATAAATCAATCGTTCATTGTCCGCGGCCATACCGCTCAAAAAGCCAGAAGGGCAGGGAAAGCAGCCAAGCCGCAAGGACCGGCAGCAGCACGACGAGCCCCAGACACAGGCGCAAGAGACTCCCGCTTCCGCACCGGAATACGCGAGGAAGGCGGACACTAATCATACTCCACGCGGATAAACCTTCCGTCCGCCGCATAGATCATCTCCGCTCCGCTGCCCAGCGTAAGCTTATAGCCGCCGCGTTCGCGCTCGGCCTTCGAAATCCTTGCTCCGGGGAAGCGCTCGGCAAGGTCGTCGACAATAGCCTGCGGCACGATGCCCGCAGGCAGGAACGAGTATTCGCAGTCCACCTTTTTCCAAGCGCCCGAAGCGTGGAAGTCGATGTCCGTGCCGTTAGACAACTTCACTTCATACTCGCGGCGTCTGTCGTCGCGGTCCCGCTCGGCATAGACGCAACTCTCGGTCGGGAAGTAAGTTTCAATAAAGGCTTTCGCCTTGGTAGGCAGACGCCGGTAAGGGATGCGCATCGACGCGCACTCAGTAAAAAGCAGCACACCGGCGACCAATGCGGCCAGCATCATCGCACAATGTTTCATCTTCAAATTTTTCAGGTTCATAGCTTTCAATTCAAATAGATTCAATGAAGGCGTTTGTCGGAAAGAGAGAGGGAAACTCCGCGCGTAAGCGCATCAGGCGCGAAAACGTTTTACACGCGGAGCGTTCCTAAGCATCAGTAGCGTTCCTCACGCACGAAGGTTCCGGCGGCCGAATAGATCAACTCCACCCCGCTGCCGATGGAAATCTCGTAGCCGCCCATCGCGCGTTCGACCTTATAGGCGCCGGCGCCGGGATAGCGCGCAGCGATATCTGCGGCGATGGTCTGAGGAACGATACCCGCGGGCAGCAGTGAAAACTTACAGTCCACCTCGAACCACTGTCCCTGCGCGTCGAATTTGATTTCGGCGCCGTTCGACAGGCGTACCTCGTACTCGCGGCGTCCGTCGTCGCGGTCCCGCTCGGCATACACACAACTTTCGGTCGGAAAGTAGGTCTCGATGAATGTACGTGCGGCGGAAGGCAACTTACCGTAGGAAATGCGCTCTTCGTCGTCGCAGCCCCACGCTGCCAACAGCAGAAAGAGGAACGCCGTCAGCACGGCTGAGGTACTTATTTTTCTCATATCTTCAAGTTTAAGTTATATAATTGCGCAGCATGCTTATTTTTCGCTGCATAATCCAGTAACCGTCGTTTGACATCGGCGAATGTCTTCGATCGGAAAACCGGTCGTTTTCACTCTATTCGGTCTTGTCAGTGTTTCGGGCGGCATATTTGTAATCCTCGTCAGTAAAGACGATAATTAAAAAGTAAAACCGGTCCTAAAAGTCAATTTTCCGACCTTAAAATAATTTACCGCTTCAATGCTGCCGTTCTGCAACTCCATACGTTTGAAATCGCCGCGCTGCCGGCAGTAGCCGATACCGAAATTCACGCTTTTGCGGCGGCGCAAACGCAACGAGACACCCAATTCGGGCCGAAGATAGAAACCTCCGCGAGTACCATATATCCACAGGTCGCCGTGCGACGGTACATACGATTCGCTTATCTCATAATTGACAGAAACAAATAGCGGATCGTAGCCTGTGTCCAGTAAAACGTATGGCGTAATCCTCGATTTTAACAGAGCGTATTTTCCTCGGACAAACACGGGCGTGGACATGCTGAAAAAGTTACCGACCGTATTGAAGCAGAAGGATACGCCGCCACCCAGAAACAGGTGTTCGCTAAACGTGTAGCCGCCGACCGGTGTCAGGGAGAATCCCGTGAAGGAAATTTTGGAACCCGCGCTTGTAAAAGCGCCGAATTCGAGCGTGAAATTACCGCCCTTATACGCCTTGTCGGAAGCGTGCCGAGCTTGGACTATATCCGCCGACGCCAAAAGACATAAGACGAATATCAAACGGTATATTCGTGCGGGATGTTTCCTTTTCATATCGTAATATCAAGGTATTGTCGTCAAAGGATTGTACCCTCGGCCGTGATACGGAGATCGACCTCCTGCTTGCCGCGTTCCAACTCCACGAGATAGTATTCCACGGTCGGCGTCTGAACATACTCGATGTCGTCGATCGAATAGCTCGCCCACTGCGACGTGGCAATAGCCGCTGTGACGGCCTGCGGAAGCTCCGCACGGCGGATGTCCCATTCGGTGTAAACCCAAGCGTTCTGTCCGTTGAAATAGACATCCTTCTCGCGGCCCTCGTGCCAAATCTCGACTTCCAGAAGGCCGTCGTCGTAATCCTGCTCCACGATCTGCGCGCCCGGATATTTCGAGGCGATGAACTCGGCGACAGTCGTATCGACCAACTGACCGTTGCCCTGACCGGGGTTGCCGCCCGTATTGCCGCCGGGCTGTTTGAGCGTAAGCTCTCCGTCGGGGGAGATGTCCACCTTGACGTCGCCCTGTGCAGACTCCAGATCGAAGCGCCAGAACTCGCTGTCGGGCGTTTGATAATGGTCGATGTCGTCGATCCAATACGAAGCGTACTGGCTCTTCGCAAGCGTCGTCATGACGTTTTCGGGAACGTCCGTGCGCCGAACCTCGGTCTTCGTGTAGAGCCAAGCGTTATTGCCGTCGAAGAGCAGTTCGCGCGGCGTGCGGGAGTCGATGATATCCACCTCGGTCATGCCGTGTTCGTAATCGATCTCGGTGATGCGGGCTTCGGGATAGTTCTGCCGAATCCACTCCTCGATGCTCGTGGCGGGCTTCGAGGGAATGTAGTCTCCGTAGTCGTAGTCGGGAGCCGAGTCCGTCAGCATCTTGACCAGCACGCCGTCAGCAGAATAGTAGAGGTCCACTTCGGTCTCGATGCCGTTCTCGCGTTTCTCGACCTCGATGACGTAGATCGTCTCCACGCCTTCGCGCTCCAGCATGTCCACATCGTCCACGCGCCACGGAGCCGAGGCGTATTCGCTCTCTGAGAAAGCCGTCTGAACAGCGACAGGAAGCATCGAGAACTCGATGTCCGTTTCGGTCATGTACCATGCGCCGCCATTGTCGAACCATGCGGCCAGATCGCTGCCGGCCTCGGCGCGAGATACGGGAAGCGAAAAGCTCGCAACGACGTAACCGCCCTTAGTCTGCCAGCTGACATTCGATGCAGAAGGATATTTAGCCGCGAGGGCCGCCTGCGCCTGCTCGCTGACGGCGGGCTGTCGGGGAGTGTTTTCGGTCTTTTCGCAACTTGCCAGAGCCAATGCGCTCACGAGCAAGGTCATAACAATAGTGTTTCTTTTCATAAGTCAGTAATAAATATTGAATTTTTCAGCCCATTTCTCGCCTCGACAATTCGAGCAAACTCGATTATGCCCGGCTTAACGAAATGGTTCGTGTTATACAATGTGTTTTCTCATATGTTTCGGTTTTGCATCGACTCCGCATCAATGTCCCTTGCGGGTAAATCCCATCCCGTCGTGACGGTGACGGCGCTGCGACTCGAAGCCCTCGTCGTCATGCTCGGATGAAACAGAATGGAAACCTTGAAACCACGCGGAAAAAAGGCCCGCTATCCGATGCAGAACGCGCCGAGGCCAAGGGCGGAAGACTCCACGATCCATAGGCGAGATGTCAATCGTCTTTTCCGTCGTTGCGATAAACGCACAGCACCGACCTCGAAGATAAGGCCCTTCCCGCGCGAACCGGACCAATCCCTGCCTATCCAGAATACATACCGCGAACCGGGACGCATCTGCTGCAAGCCCTTTTCGATGCCGGGGAGGAACGTCGAAAGAGCCCCTTCCGCACGTATGAAATCGCCCTGACCCGGCTCGAACTCCGGATAACGGGCAAGAGGTGTCGCGGCAAAGTTCACATACACCTCGTCATGAGCCGCGATTACGGCTCCGCGCCCCTCTTTAAGCACCTTATACTGAAGGCCGGGCACCAACGTGACGACGCCTTTAACGAGGGCATTCCGGAGAAAGAAATTCGTTTCATCGAAATCGTCCCCCTCGTCCTCGTCCGCCCCGGCATCTTCGCCCACAGCGATCATGCAGGTGTCGATGAACCGTTCGGCAGGACCGTCCTCCGTCGCGGGGATGTGGAAGATGAAATGCGCGCCGGGGTGCATGAGCTGCAACCCCTCGTCATAAAACCGAATGTAGGTATTCACATAGTCGCTGCTGCGATTGAATCCACTCTTCCAAATCCACGCCCCCGAATCATCCCTGTCGGCATTGCGCTGCCAGATGACAACCCGATCGGACTCAGTCGCTCGCGGAAGTCTCGTATCGCCCGTATCGAGAACGACGTAGCGCAAACCGCTCGCCGTCGCGACGACGCCCGCACTGTCGGCCAACCACTCGCAGAGAAACGGTGCGAGGTCGTAGTCCGGAAACTCCGGTGGCGTATCCCTGTCGAAGTCCTGAGCTCCGAGAGGCGCCGGCGACAGCAGCGCTGCCGCCGAAAACGCTGCAACGAAGATTTTTGTGTATAAAAAGTCTCCCGAACATATCAGTCGTCGTAGCCGATGACGTTGAACTGTGCGTCGAAGGTGATCTCCAGACCGCCCGAAAGCTTGATTTCCCACGTGTAGGGATTGCGCTCGATCTCCCGGATAAACTGTCCGTCGAAGAGCCGGTTCTTGGCTACGAAATCGGCGATCTGCTTGGGAACGATGGCCGCGGGAACCGGAGCGTACTTGCGCTCGACGCTTTCCCACGATCCGTCGGCGCGGAAGTCCACCTCCGTGCGGTCGGTGTACGTCACCTCGTACTCGACGGTCATAATCTTATGGTCGGCGACGATATAAGCCAGCGTGAGGTCCTTGAAATGAGTCGTCAGGAACGTCTGAGCAGCCTGCGGCAGGCGGTCGAAGGCAATAGGCTCTTCACGGCCGTCGGCATGGGCCGACAACCGACCTCCGAATACCAGAACGGCAATAAAAAGTAATTTTGCGATCGTTTTCATAACTAAATGGTTTTAGGTTAATAATCCAAATTCTCGTGGGTTCCGGAAAGTCCACGCTGCAAAGGTCGCAAACGATTCTGGAGCGAATCTGAAACCAAGGCGCAGGGAGCATGCGCCCGAACCCGATGATCGAGCGTAAACTTCGCAAAGTCCGTTCGCATCCACCCGTAGCGGTATATCCACTCGTTGGCCTCGATGATCCGGCGGAGACAGCGATAACACCGGAAATGTTTCATCCCTCCCAAATAGGAGTTTATCGAAGCGGCAAATTTCGGAGCCTGTCGCTCTCCGTAATGCGATCGGCTGGCATCGAGCATCCGAAGCAACCGCCGGATCACCCGATGGCTCGGATAGATCCGTCCGGGCTTGACATAGCCGCCGACGAACAACACACCCCGGTCGGCGCGCTGCAAATGAATTTTGTTAGGATGAAGCGTCAAATGCAACTCCTCGCGCAGAAAATCGCGGATCACGGGAATCAACGATTTCAGATAAGCCCGATCCTCGTGCACAATGAAAAAGTCGTCCACATAACGGCCGTAATGACGCACTTTCAGCTCCCGTTTCATCCACTGGTCGAAGCGATCCATGTAGATATTGCTGAACAACTGCGAAGTCAGATTGCCGATGGGAAGACCGCAGTCGGGCGCAGCGCGAAAAAGACTTTTGCTCGGAGGGAAATCGGCCCACACCTTTCGCGATCCGCGCACGATGCAGTTTTGCGTCGCATCGTGGAAAATCACCCGTTCGAGCAGATAGAACAGCAGCTCCGAATCGAGCATGTAACGTCCGGCCGGCTGCGCGGCGCAATATGCCGTCCAATGACGTTCGAGATAACTGCGCAGCATGGCGTAGAGGATCTTGCGGTCGATAGAGAAAAAGTAGCCCTGCACGTCGAGTTTGAGCACCCAGCACGGCCGCGAATAATTGCGCGAACAACTGCGGATATGATGATCGAGCCGCCGAATGGCGTAAAGCGTCCCCATCCCTTTTCGGCACGAATAGGAGTCGGCGATGAAGGTCCGCTCGAAAAGCGGAGCGATCTGGTCATGGATCAGACGGTGAACGATGCGATCCCGGAAATTCGCTCCGAAAATCTCGCGTTTGATCTCCAACTCCGTCAACAGGAAACAAATGCTGCGCGAAGGATTATACCGACGCGAGACGATGTCGTCGTAAAGCTCCAGCAGCTCGTGCTCCATATTCAGCTCGTAGCGGAGCTGATTGACCGTATTGCGTTTGCCTTTCCGGACATCGAAATACGCTTGGAATAGGGTATCCAAAAGATCGTAGTTCATAATTCTGCGTTCTTAAAAAGAGGGTTTGCCTGTTCTCGCGCACACGCTACGGACACAACGCACGGAATAAAGGGACGTGGGGATGCCGCCGCTCTCCACCGATGAACCGGTAGGAGTAAGGCTCAGGTAGTACCCGCGGGTACCGTAGCTGAAGGGGGCGGGCGTAGCCGACCAGTAATAGCCGTAGACGTAAGCCGGGGTGTCACCCTTGCCGGCAAGAGGAAAACTCGAAGCAACCGCTGTGAGCTCGGGCGACGAAACGGCGGCGGAAGCGAAGCCCCCACCGCATAAAGAGTCATCGCGCCGACTCCGCCGGGAAAACCGACGAAACATTACCGAAGCTGAAAAGCAGCGGGCGTCGCCGAACCGAAAAGGGACCGGAAACGCCCGCTGAAACTCCGGCGGGTTACTGAACAGGCACGGCTCGCTCCGCATGCACCTCGCAGGATGATGCGGATTCCGGCACGAAACCCTCTGCAAGTGTTTTCAAAGATCGTTCGATTCGCCCCCGTCCCTGCGGACGACAGCGTTTTTGGTCAGGTATTTGTCCCATGCGGCCAGCTGTTTGGAGATCGCCTCGGCCCGCTCGCAGAGCAGCACGTACTGCTTGAGCGAAAGCTGTTTGAGATCGTGGAGGATGCGCAGGTAGATTTTCACCTCCTCGATATGCTCCCTGCACGAGGCCACCTCGCCCAGTTTTGCGCGGCTTCGGTTGGCCCGGAACAGGCAGAGCATCATCTCCATCAGCACCTTTTTCAAATCCTCGCCGATCGTGTAGCGGAAATCGCGCTGGAACGTCCGGCTGACCGTATAGACGCGCAGCAGCAGATCGTAGGCATCCTTAAATACCGGAAGATTCTGGTAGTGCGCCATAGCATCTCTTTTGAACCGATTGCAGGAACAGCATGCACTCCAGCGGCGAGGCGCTCTCCAAGCGGAAGCGCAGCACGTCGGCAAGGATAGCGCGCATCGAATCCGGCGTGCAGGTCTGCGGGAGAATGGCAGGAGTATCCCCGCCTTCCTTCCCGGAGCGCACTTCGGCCTGCGGTGCGGCATTCGCCGCCTTCGGGGTCCGGGCCGCCTTGCGGGCATCCGCTTCGGCAGCGGCACGCTCGGCCTCGCGGCACCAAGCATCGTACTCCTGCGCATCGAATCCCAAGGCCGGGGCGCCGTAAATCCGATAATCCTCGCTGATTTCGGTCTGGATCCACTCGGAGTTTTCGCCGAACACCTCGTCGAGGGCGAAAAACGGAAATCCCAGCGAGTAGTAACGCCCCCGCTTGCAATCCGTCACGTTGACCTTGTAGCGCCGCACGTGTTCGGTGAAAAGAAAAGCCGACTCGTTGTAGAGTTTGGCGAACATTCCCTCGTGAAAAACGTGCAGACGCGGCTCTTCGACATCGAAAGAGGACAATTTTTCCTGAATGGTCATTTTTCAAAAAAATTTTCAACGCCCAAAGGGCGTATTTCAACCCTGCGGCCTACAAGCCGCAGGGTAATAATCCAATCAATCGAATTCTCGCGCACGTTACTGCGCCGAGGTGAACTCGTCCGCAGTAACGCTACGGACACAACGCACGGAATACAAGCCCTTGCCGTAGGTCGTCACCGATGAACCGCTAGGGAGAAGGCCCAGGTAGTACGCGTTGTACCTGGTGTCATAGCTGGTCGTAGCCGACCAGTAATAGCCGCCGACGTAAGCCGGGGTGTCACCCAAACCGGCAAGAGGAAAGTAACAGCCAATATAATCGCCCGACACCTTATCTCTGGTTGCGGAAACGAGGAACGCACGCTGTTTGGAGAAAATAAGGTTCGTGTTGATCAAATTCAAGTGAGTCTGTGTCGGAACGACCCATTTCGACTTGTCGGCGGTCTTATACCACGGCGAGAACTTGCCGTCTTCATCCATGTTCGTGCTGCCGTCGGCGGCATCCCCGATAAGCCAATACTTCTCGACAAAGCTCGCGGTTCCGGCGCCGATTTTGCCGCCTGCGTCACTCCACGGATAATACTCGCCCTTCCAGTCTTTGTTGTCATTTTGCTTCCCGGCGCCAGTAATGTCCACCTTCACATCATTGGTATAGTATTTTGCGTATGTAAACCTATCGTTGGCGATACGCATAGGGGTACCTACGTTCCGGTCGGCAACCAACAGGTAATTCTCCCCGTCTTTAATCAACACGTCGTTTACGATGCATGACGTCTTGATCGAAATGGTTATGGCGAGTGTCTGCGCCTGGCCTTTATCCGGGCTTTTCGGTTCGGCTTTGATCGTGATCGTACCTCTGATTGTAGGGTCACCGGGGCCCGTTCGGAACACGTTGACGTAGAACGATTCGCCGTTCTGTAATCCTGTGAGTTTGTTTAAACACTTCGCATTTACGGTCCATCCTGCCGTGATCGTGCTGTTGTCAGCCCTGTCTTTGGAGAGGAACAAGTCGTAATCCTTGTTGAAGTCGGATTCCACGCTATATTGGTAGTTCGTGGGATCGGCCAGATTGACTATGAACTTCTTCTGCACCGAGATGCCGCTCTTCAACGTCGTGACCGTCGGGTTGAATCCGTCGATGACCAGTCCGTCCTGACCTTCGGGAACCGAAGGTGTCACGGTCAGCAAGTAGTCCGATTTGGGCTGGACGAAGGTCAGTATCACCGGAGAGGTCTCCGAGTCCAAGCTCCCGGTATAATTCATTCGGGTGACTTTCAGCGAGAAGGTTCTCTCACCAGCGGAAATGTTGGTCGGAACGTCCACTTCGAGCATACCGCCGTTGGCGCCCGATGCAGTCCATGTGACGCCGATACTGCTGCAGCTGTTATCCACGTCGGCCACCTTCCATTGCGACCGCTTGGAGCCGGTCTGCACCTGCATGCGGAGCGTGCCGCCCGACCCGGGAGCTCTGTATTGGACGGTCCCGATCTGGTTGTCCACCATCAGCACCTTTATCTCGTCCTTGGACGAAAGCTGCATTACGTCGATCACGGCCGTCAGCGGACTACTCGGGTTCACGGTGCCGCCGGTAGCCTTGACGGCCAGACGCGCCTTGCGTAAAAATTCGGTGGCGTTGTCCTCTTTCGTGCGGATCGAGAACGACCCGTCGTCGCTGCGCACGTAGGTAAACTTGGCGTAGTCCGGGGCATCGGCAGCGTTCTGAACCCATTCGACGGACCACGAAAGACCCTCCTTGACCTGCACCTTGACCGTCTCGCTGAGGTCTTTCTCCCCGGCGAACGAAACCATGGCGCGGGAAATGGTCAGGAAGTTGCCCCGCTCGTCGGTGACGGTCGTATTGTCGTCGTCCTTCCATGTGTCGCTGACCGTGTAGTCGAGCAACGGTGCGCTGGCGTCCTCGGCCTCGCTCTCGCTCGGAGCCCCGGGCCCGCTCACGCGGGTGATGATGCCCCGGTAGAAGTGGTTGCGGCGCAGAAGCTGGCTGCGGCCGTTCTCGGCCATGTTGAAGCGGTAATAGGTCAGCTTTTGCTTGGGGTTGGAGGCCGTATTCACCGTGCCGTCCTGATAGTATCCGGCGATCATCAGGTAGGTGGTAGCCTTGTCGTTCTGCACGACCACGGGCACCATGTTCGGAAAGGCGTAGATCTGCGCCCTCACCTCCTGACGCTTGGAACCGTCTGTCAGGTCGGCAGGAGTTCCCACGGTAATCCACTTGCCGTCGTTGATGCCGCCCAGTTCCTCCCCGCTGGCGGGAGCCCACGGCACGTCGTTATGGAAGTAGTAGCCTCCCTTGCGGAAATGCACCAGCTTGACCTTCTCGATGATAAGGTCTTTAGCGGCGTCATGCCGCAGGTCGAGACGGCATACGCTCCGCCAGAAGCGGAGGGTGCCCGAAAAGGTGTAGCCCGACTGGGCGTTGCCCGAGAAGCTCAGGTCGCTCTCGTTGCCCAGTCCGTCCTGCACCTCGCCCCACATGGGCAGGACGATGGAACCCGAGGCGCCCGAACCTTCCAGGTGAACGGAGTTCACCACGGCGTAGAGGTCCTGCCGGATGGTCTGATAGCTGCCGCTGGCGGCGGTCTGGTTCAGATAAGCGTCGAAGGTGCTGTAACCCGTGGGCACGTGGTCGTGGGCGTTGCCGATCACCAGCGTCCGGTACGATTCACCGGCCGTCAGGCCCTTCGGGATCGGGAACGAGACGTAGCTCGACCCGGCGGAGACGTTGGCGTGCTGGTAGGTGATGTAGTTGCCGTCCTGGGTGAAGAACAGCACGTGCACGTCCTTCAGGTTGCGTTCGTGAGGGTCGGTGGCCACGGCGCGCGTGACCGCCTCCATGCCGTCGATCGAGAAAGCTATACGCAACTCCCCGGAACTGCCCGCATCGGGGCCTGCGAGCGGATCCGTATCGTCCCGCACGCACCCCGCAACGGCGGCGGAGACCAGCAATCCCGCGAGGAACTTGCCGAGGCGGCCGCCGAATCGGTATTTCATTCTGTTTTGCATGTCATTCTAATGTTTTTTTATATACATTGACCCGGATAGGGTGTCTAAAAGTCGTTCTCGACGTCGCCCCCGTTCTCCCACTCGGTGTCCGAATAGGGGTGTTGGTACAGGTTGACCACCAGTTCGAGCCGTCCGATGCGGATCGTCAGCACCTCGTGCCGCTTTTGGCTGCCTGCGGGCAAGGCCTCTTTCGTACGGATGGTCAGCTTGCCTCCCTGATCGGTCACGGCGTCGGGGCTGTCGGCGGGCTTGGTCACCTCGAAGTGGCTGCCCGAAACGGAGGCATCGGTCAGTTCCGCGCTGGTGGCAGTGCCGTTCGGCAGCGAGAACTGCATGCTCCACTGCGACGGCTTGACGTTGCTCAGCAGTTGCAGCAGCGCCTCGACGCCCTGTCCGTCGTTCAGGTGCACCTCCTTACGCTCCACGGACGCCCAGTTCGTCCCGTCGAAGGCGATGTTCTGGTTGTTGTCCGTCCAGGTGATGATCTCGGCGGTGACGTCCGCCGTCCGGGACTCGTAAGCCTTGTCGGGAGTCTCCTCGCCACGTCCCATCACCTGCGTGATGCGGACGTTGTAACGGTGGTTGCGCAGCACGTCCATCAGCTTGCCCGACGGAGTGCCGCCACTGGCCGGGGTTCCCTCCTTGAAGTCGATGCGGTAGTAGGTGGTCGGGGCGTTCCCATCCGGGTATTTCCCGCCCACCACAATGGCGCAGCGGTTCAGGTGGTTGACGTCCCCGGGCGTGCCGTCGCCCTTCAGGATGACGTCCGATTCCGGAATATAGATCGAGTAGTCGATCTGGTTTCCGGCAACGACGTACTTCCAGTTCGGGGTGAGTATGGTCGTTCCGGCAGGTACGGACGGGGTCGTAACCTTGTGTCCGGAGGCATCGTAGCTGTCCAGCTTAGGCATCACCGACAGCCTGTTGTTGGGCTTGTAGATGTGAACCTCCGTGAGCGTGAAGTTCGAGACTTTCTCACCCACGGCGACGTCCACGCGGGCGACGCTGCGAAGCAGCGGTACGGAAAGTTTCTGCTGCGGTGTCGATGGGATGAGGTCCTCGTTGGCCTTGCCCCACATGGCGAAGCCTGCGGTGTTGTCCGCATGGAGTTTGTCCGTCACGGACTGCATGAGTTCCGCTTGCAGGGCTTCGTAGGTCTTTCCCCGCCACGACTGCCATGTCTGGGCATCGTACCTGTCGGCGACGTTGGCCAGCACGATGCACGTGAACGGCTCGGAGGCGAGGGCGCTCTCTACGGAGAAGCTCGTCTCGAACGTGTACGTTTTGCCGTCATCGGGCTTGGCGGTCAGCTTGCTGCCCTTGGCCACGGAATGCAGCTTCAGCCCGTCCTTCCGGAAGAACAGCACGAGCACGTTGTCGATGCGGGTTTCGTCCCCGGCGGTCAGCGCACGGCTGATGCTCCCGGACTCGGGCGCCCGGAGCAGGATCTCGACCCGCACGGAGTTCCCCGCAGAGGGACCGTCCGGCATCGGATCTTCGCCGTCGCGCACGCACGAAACCGCGAGAACGCACAAGACGGCGATCAGCCATCTCACTGTGCATTTGCCTTTGGTATATTTCTTAATGTCTATCATCTTGTTCTCTGTTAGTCCACTTCTCTGTGTCCAGCTATCACAGACCGCCGTTCATGTCGATAACGTGCCAGTCGTTCACGAAGATTGCGACGCTGAAGTTGCCGTCGGGCTGAAGCTGCGACTCCAGACGTATGACGAACTCGTCGTCCAGGTCGAGGTCCACGGCGGGATTGGCCGACAGCAGTTCCGAGAGGCTCCCGTCGAAGATCACGCCGGAGAGGCCCCGTCCGCTGTCGTCGGGAAGCACCTCGACGTGCAGCCGCGAGTCGTCGCCCTCGGCCAGACGCAGCACCGTGAACTTATGGATGGAGCGGTCGCTCTCCCGACTCGATTCCGGAAGCCACACCACGGGGTTTTCGTCCCGCGTGCGGCCTTCAAAGTCGTACGTCCCGTTCGACGCGCTGATCGTGCAGGAGAGCCTCGGAAACTGCTCGTCCCGAAGGCCCGAAACCTCGACGCGCACGTCGTTGCTCAGTTTGTGCAGGTCCATCGGATGCGGAGCCTGCAACTCGCCGGTGACGGTCAGTCCGCGGCCGATCTCGTACCACAGGTGTTCGGGCTTCTGCTCGATGCTCGACCCGTCAGAGAGGGTCTGTATCGACAGGCGGCTTTGCGGAAACCGTTCGCTCGAAAGGACCCGGTATCGTTCGCCTTCCGAACATCCCCATGCTACGGCATGGTAGGAGCCGGGGGCCACGTTCCATGTGAACGTATTGTCCGGCCCGAGGTCCTTGCTGCGGGCGACGGCCGAGGCTTTCAGTTCCCCGCTCCGGGAATCGAACAGGTACAGGCGCACCTGTTCGACCTCGGCGGAGAAAAGGTCCCGGCCTTCGCGGTTGTAGGTATAGCTGAACTGCAGGCGAAGCGGAAAAAGGCAGTCGTCCCGGTTATCCCGGACACAACCGCAAAGGAAGGAGGCCCCTCCGAAAAGGAGGAGCGCTCTTCTCATTACATACAAAGCCTTTTTCTGCATAGTTGTGCGGATTGGTTAGCCCAGCGGCTCGTTCATATCCACTACCGTCCACGGTTCGATCGTGATGTCGGCCGAGATGTGGGTCTGGGTTTCCAGCGGAGTGGTCGGTTCGGTCGGAATCGTACCAGCGGCAGTATTGAAGCCCAGGTTGCTGATCTCGGTAATATTGACCTTGTAGTAATGGTTGCGGTTCACAGCGTACTTCTTGGTCAGAGTGGTCTCGCGGATGTCGCGGATATTGAGGCGGTAGTAGCTTATACCATTGGTATATGTCAGCACCTCGTAATCAACCAGTTCGCCCTGCGTAGCCTTGTACGTAGTAGCATCGGCCTCTTGTTTGAAATAGAGGATCTGGTTGTCTTTGAGGGCGAAGGTGATCTTACCCGAAGCGAGTTCTTTCTTGGCCAGCACGTAGAATGTTGTGCCGGGCGTCAAGGCTGTTTGGGTTACATTACCGGTAGCGTCTGCTGTTGCCTGGGGAGTAACCTGCAGGCTGACCAGCACGTAAGAGGTATTACCGGTAGTCGGAGCCTCGTTGACGTTCTCGGCCAGGTACTGCGAATTAGCGAAGGTATTGTCATACGTCGTCAAACCGTTCGTCCACTTGATAGCGTCTGTCTGCAGTTTCGTCAGGTGGTCGTAAGTGCCGTCTCTGTCAGCATCGGTCTGCTCGGCGGTTTTACCCTTGGGCGAGAACTCTCCTGCAGTGAGTTTGGCGAGGTACGTCTGGGAATTCTGCTGTGCCAGCGTGAACTTGGCATCGGCGACGGTGGCATTAACGACCGGCTTCACGGGAACGTTAGTCACGAACTGCATCTGCACTTTGGCGGCGCCGCGAGCGACGGAGATCTTGATGAGATTGGCGTCTTGGGTAGCCTCATCCTCCGTCCGCTCGGTCAGGGTAGCTTCCGTCTTACCGGCCATGAAGAAGCCGTTCTCTTCGGCGATATCCGTAGCAGCGATCAACTGTTTCTCGAAATCGCTCTGCAGCGAGCCGATAGCTCCCTGAGCATTGTTGTAGTTGGCCACGGCGTAGATCGTCTTGGTGCCGGTAGTCGTAGCGAGGGCCGTAGTGCCTTTATTGTCTGTATTCAGAGTAATCCGGCCCTTAGTCTCCAAGACCCCGCCGTTGAAGATGTAGATGTTGAGGTCGCTGATTTTTGTCTCTGTTGCTACGGCGTTGGGATCGGTGGAAGCGGCGCGCGTACTCTGATTCAGAAGAGACACCGAGAACGAAGCGTACGTCTTGACTCCGGCTTCCGGGGTAACACGGTTGCCACCGTCTTCCTTGTTGCATCCTACAGCCAGCAGCATCGTCGAAAGCATGCCAGCGATAATCGATTTGGTTTTCATAAAAATAAATTTAAAAAGTGATTAAAAAAAAGTGAAAAAATAGTTATTAATGTATCTTGTCGTCAGGATTGTTCGTCCGTCGCCCGCACGGGGTCCGTCACTCCGTCTTGACCTCGTATTCCACCTTGCACTCGATGCGCCGCAGTTCGGGGAAGAACTCCCGGAACATCCACCGGTAAGGCTCTCCGCCATAGAGATCCATCAGTTTGCGTTCGCGGCCTTCGTAAACGCCCGTATTGAGGATGATGCGCTCGATAGCGTTCTTCCACGCCGTATTGTCGCTCTGTTCGACCAGACGCAGCAGACCGCTCCAATCCTCTCCGCGGCCGGCCGTGTGCATGATGTCCTTCATCCACGGATAGAAGTCCAGCAGGTATTCCTGAAGACTGTGTGCACGGGTGCTCGACAGCCGGTCGTTGTATTGGGCCGTACCTTCGATCGAACAGTAACCCGTCAAAGAAATACGCTGGATGACGACCGTCGAATCTCCCTGTATCCGGTCAATGAACTCTTTGAAAGCGGCCAGGCGCTCCCCATTGTCGGCCAGTGTACGCACGATTTTGGCGCTGCCAGCCTCGTACTGCAAATGCAGGACGTAAGTTTCGTTGCGGAACATTCGGGGTGGCTCAGAAGCATGGATAACGACGGTATCACGAATGATAACCGTGTCGCGCACGATGCGCTCCTCGATGATGGGCTTCGGAGCGTTGAGCGCAGCGAGGCGGGCGGCCTCGGCCATGCGTTTCTTCTTCCCGAAACGGTAAATGAGATTCAGCGCCAACTTCGTGGGACCGACGTAATGCTTCGTACCGGAACCGATGCGCACCCCGCAGTTATTCGGGCAATACTCGTCATACTCGGTATAGATATAACCCACGCCGATCTGGCCCTCCATACCCCACCGTTCGGAGAAGTTCCACCGGTAACCGTACGTAAGGCCGGCGCCGGCAGCCCACCCCTCATGACGCTGTGCGCCGGTGGAGGGATAGAAGTTAAACGGAAGGTGCACCTTATTAAGGTTGTACTCCCCGCCCAGCAGGTGTATGCCCACAAAATGGCCCCGCTGCCGGGCCTTGGTCCAGAAGCGGAACTCCGGCTGCACCATCCAGTGTTTCCACTTGCGGTTATCGCTCAGCGTCCACCCGTTGTAGTTGCCGGACACGTCCATCGACCACCTGCGGCCGAGCGGGAATTCCACGCCCAGATTGACCGTGGCCGCCGCGTCGTAAATCAGGTTCGTCTTCAAGCCGACCTCACGGCAGGTCCGCGAGCGCTCCAACGTATCGACGCCGGCACCCACCGGGTCTGCGGAGAGTAATTCCCCTCCGGAAACCCAAGAACCGCATGCGAGCAGCAACAATGATAAAATCAGTCTCTTTATTCTCATAAGCAGCAAATATTGTTTTTCAATCATCCTTGGAGGTTCGATACGTGTCGGCCACCTCACGGGTCCGATCCATTACGGACGGTCCGGCGACGGAGAGACGCCCGCCCCAAGAATCGGCATGCAAGAGCTCCGAACGGCGACGAAGCCGCGTAGGCGTCTGTCCGAAGTATTGTTTGCAGAAAGTGGTAAAGTAGGAAGGCGTAGCAAACCCGTAGTCCGCAGCGATCTCGGCGATGCACTTATCCGTATTGCGAATCTCGTGAAAGGTATGCTCGGCACGGCGCTCGTTGAGCCACTCGTGCACCGAGCGTTTGAATTCGGCCTTGAACTTGCGTTGGAAACTGCGCACGCTCATGTTCGCGAGGGCCGCAAAGCCCCTCACGTCGCAGACATCGCGGTAATGCTGGAAGATGAAATCCTTGAAGTTGTCGTTATAGCCCACGACATAATGCAACAGGGCGTACAACTCTTCCGGCGCGTGGTAGCCGCGAAGAAGAATACACAACTCCTCCTGTTTGACCTTATGGTAATGGATGCAGTTCAGGCCGTCGTCCAAAGCCCCGGACAACGACGAGAAAAATGCCGCAACAGGCTCTTTAACTGTTAATTGCGGAACAGTTCGGAGGGGGGGGGATTTTTACAGACCTCGCGCGACAAATCCAAGAAAGAGTATTTGTTGCAAAGCGGCAGCTGCCCAGAAAAGAAGCAGGCCACTAAGCGGCTGCCGGATACGGACGCACCTGAGAAGCGAAGATTCTTGGGAACGAGAAGCAACGCACCCACCCCGACACACTGAGGCGGGAAAAGCCCCCACTCCACGAGCAGGCGACCTTCGGCGATGTAGAGCAGCACGCTACGGTTCTCGTCCTGAAACGACAGCACCTCGCCCGCCGACAACCGGTACTGTCGGAAAAGAGAGGTCGAATCCGAAGCGTAATTCTCGCAGTCCAAGTGAGTTTCTATGTCGCAAAGGGGCATAAGGATCAAACTTCTGGTTTTTGATGGCAAAATTACAATATCTTACACCAATTATGTTTTCGAAAACGCGACAAAAAATTTCGTAAATCCGACAAAAGAGCCTGTTTATAAGGCACATGGGCCAAACAGGCTTGCCGAAAATTACACAAACACGACATTGTGCGGGAGAAAACAGGCGGCAATCAAAAGAAAAACCGATGCTGTCGAGCACCGGTTGGAACAACCCGGAAAAAGGGGATCATGCAGGATGCGAAACAACCCTTTCCGCATTTTCTTGGGAGGGGGGGGGCTAACGAAATACGTCCGAGCGCAGGGAGGACGTCCCCGCAGGGAACGGGAGGAGATCGTCCGAGCTCCGCGAGGAAAGCTCCTCCCGGAAGCCGGAGATCGCCCTGCCCCGGCAGGGAAGCTCCGGCGCCCTAATATATCGTATTTTCCAAGCAGCTGTTTTCGAAAAATGCCGCATCCCACGGAAAGAGTCCGAAGCAAGGTCATTTCAAAGGCTTTTGCCGTCGCTGCCGTTCGGGGGCCTTTTTTCGATTTTTCCGGGAAGGGGGATTTTCCGTCGCAAAAGTCACGGCGGAGCGTAAATTATCGCTGTCAGGGTGTAAAAACGTTCGACAAATGTGTTTTTTTTTTGCACAAAAGATGTCGGTAAAATGTGACGCCCTCTTGGTGGCACCCTATTAAAACAGAGAAACGACATGGAGATAAGAAGAGAGATGCGGGGAAGATACCGTTGAAAAAGAACTTTTGAGAATTTATCGGGTTTATGCCACATGGGGCGGCAGTTCCGTATTTTGGTCAAAATATAGTCCTCTCTTTTATTATCCTAATAATGCCGAAACAACAGACTGATTCCAAGTCTCGTGAAAAGACCGGCAAACGATGATTGTCGGTCTTTTCACGTTCGAACGCCGTCCTATTAAGCGGCAGCCTTTCACAGGCGACCGGGCATTATATTACTATCGGCGTCTCGAATAATCAACGGTCGATTCCATCACACGATAGGATACCTTGCGTGTAATACCACTGCTTTCCACAGCTAAAAATTGATACGGTTGCCTTCGGCGAAAAGCGAATCGAGAAGCCCACAGAGTTCCGACTCCAGCTCCTCTCCGTCGAGATCGCCGCATATGGTAAAGAATTTCCCCTGCGGGGTGCAATACTGCACCGTACTGACGACGGCACAGGATTCCGCACCGCAGATAATGACCGCATCGACATCCTCTTCGTGGCGCAGCATGGCGTTGTAGAAAGCCAGAAGGTAGCGCGGAGCATCGATCGGCGGAACCAGCATCATCGTGCCCGACACGTCGAACTTGTCGGGTGAATTCACCACTTTCAGGCCGTATCGTCCGGCGATTTCTTCGGCCGTCGCGGCCGGAACTCCATACAGTAAGATATTCATAACTGTTATTTTAGAAAAAGGCGCGGCCGACTACTAATCTCTATGCAATGACTTGTTATGGCAGTAACGGGTCTTTGTTCGCCGCGCCTTTTTGGGGTTATCTGAAAATCAAAATTAAAAGCTGAGCCGCCAACACCCGCAGGAACATCGACAACGGGTAGACCGTGGCATATCCCACCGAAGGGGCGTCGGAGGTGGTCTGTTCGGTCGAATAGGCCAGCGCCGGCGGATTGGTCGAGGCGCCCGAAAGCACGCCGATCAGCGTATAGTAGTTGAGTTTGTAGCGATAGCGTCCGAAAATGCCCGCCAGCAGCAGCGGCACGACCGTGATCACGGCGCCGTAGGCGATCCAGACATATCCGCCCGCGACGAGCGTCGGCACGAAATCCTCGCCCGCACCCAGCCCCACGCCCGCGAGGAAGAGCGAAATGCCCACTTCGCGCAGCATCAGATTGGCCGACATCGTCGTGTAGGTGATGAGCCGGTAATGCGGCCCGTAGCGGCCGATCAGGATGGCGACGATCAGCGGACCGCCGGCCAGCCCCAGTTTCACGGGCTGGGGCACCCCCGGAATCCAGAACGAAATGCTGCCCAGGACGACACCCAACGCAATGCCGATGAAAATGGGGATCAGATTGGGATGGTTGAGCCGTTTGAGCGAGTTGCCGAAAAGCCGTTCGGCATGGGCCACCGACAGTTCGGAGCCCACGACCGTCACCCGGTCGCCCAGCTGCAACTGCAAGTTCCCCGCCGCCACCAGGTCGATGCCCGAACGGTTGATGCGCGTGATGGTGACGCCGCTCGACGAGCGGACGCGCAGTTCGGCGAGCGTCTTGCCGTTCAGCTCGGGTTTGGTGATCAGGATGCGCCGCGAGATCATCTTCGGGTCCTGTATCATCTGCTCGGCGTCCACTTCGCGGCCGAGCAGAGCGACCAGCGCCTCGACATCCTTGGGCGCCGCCACGAGCAAAATCCGGTCGCCGCAGCGGAGCGTCGTCGCAGCGTCGGCCAGTTCGGGAGCTCCGCCCGGACGGCAGATGCGCGACACAACGAAGTCGCGCAGGGCCAGATGCCGTATTCCGGAGATGCTTTTGCCCTCGATGGCCGGATTGCAGACTTCGACGGAGATCCGCCGGGTCGTCAGGTCTTTCAGAACGTCCGTGCCCAGCCCGGCCGCCTCTTCCTCCTGCCGCACGTCGATGCGCAGCAGGCAGCGCAGTGCCAGCAGGGTCAGGATGGCTCCGACGACACCGAGCGGATAAGCCAGCGCATAACCCATTGCGATATCAGGCGCATCGGCCCCGGCATGCATGTCGCTGAAAGCCTGCTGCGCGGCGCCCAGACCGGGCGTATTCGTAACGGCGCCCGACATCACGCCGACCATCGTCGTCATGGGAAGTCCGGTGACATAATAGAGGGCAACCGTCGTAACGATGCCGAGTGCCACAACCAGCACAGCCAGTTTGTTGAGCGTGATGCCGCCCTTGCGGAAGGAGGAGAAAAATCCCGGTCCGACCTGCAAACCGATAGAATAGACGAAGAGAATCAGGCCGAACTCTTTGAGGAAGTGCATCAGATGTTGGTCGATGTTCATGCCGAAATAACTGAAGGCAATGCCGACGAACAGAATGCCCGTTACGCCCAGCGACACTCCGGCAACCTTCACCTTGCCCAGAACAATGCCGAAGGCGACGACCAACGCCAGCACCAGCACCGAATGAGCCACACCGCCTCCCCAAAGCGACTCGGAACCAAACAACAACCTTTCGAGCAATTCCATACCGAATCCCGTTTTAGGCCGAGCTGTCCCCGCAAAGCGAAACCCGTGTGCCGAAAACGGCACAGCAATCCTTGCAACAGCAT
>ERZ1108167.381-NODE-381-length-27536-cov-108.951530_pt1 | contig 27536 bp, 27 predicted proteins | sample MGYA00403703_ERZ1108167 | MGnify/ENA primary metagenome ERZ1108167 (study PRJEB35170, sample SAMEA104062411) | human gut metagenome | biome: human gut; feature: human-associated habitat; material: faeces | place: Denmark | collected 2012-05-11 ...
TGCGGTCTTCTGAATTGGCAACAGACGGTGCCCCCCCCGCCCTTTTTACAAGAAAAATCTTTCGCAATTTCAGGACAAATGTTTAGGTCGCGAGACGCATTTAATGATCCGCGCGCGATAAACAAGTCCGAAATGCCCTTGACGCAGCCGAGCGCCGAAGGCGCGAACGCCACCGAAGGTATCGGAGAAGGCTTTCATAATGTCCGCGCTACGCGCGGTAGTTCGTATTAAGTGACATAATGTGCAGGAAACCGGCGGCATTTATACGGGTAAAACAAATTATCTCATATTTTATAATTTTTCGTGCAAAATATTTGCATAAAAAATTAAAGTATGGTATATTATCTGTAATACCAAGGCAAAGAGGTGATATCATGATAATCGACGTGCGTATCAAAAATTTTTTTTCGATCTCGGATGAAGTATCCCTGAGCACAAGAGCGGATATGCGCATAAAACGATTCCCCGACAATGTTTCTCGCATTGCGGGCTATGATATCGTTAAAGCGCTTGCTCTTTACGGACCTAACAATGCGGGAAAAACGAATATCCTCCGCGCATTGCTCGCAATAGTCAATACCCTGCTCCGCAAACCGTTCGCAGTAAACCGCAATATATTTACGGATGATCCGGTTTGTTCGCTCGGTGTTTCATTCACGTTTGAAAAACGGATATTTTCATACGATATGCGTTTTTCGTGCCTGAACGGAAAATTCGTTTACGAAAAATTTGCGGAGCTCTCCGCCGACGAATACGGAAACGAATCCGCGCACGAAATATTCGTAAGGGACTCCGTCGGGGGAGCATATCGTTTTAACGAAAACAAGGAATTATCCGATCTGCTCGGTTCCGTATCCGACGACAACATATTGATATATACCGCAAATACCGCAAAATACCCCGAACTCGAGGAGTGCAAACGCATACTTACCGGCTTTGCGGAGAGCGTGACCGTTATAGATATGAACGAACCGCCCGTCGATCTTGCTCTCGAGATCGCAAAAAACGGTCCGGCAGATCCTCGGTCGGTCCTGATGACAAAACTCATAAAATCAGCCGATCTCGAGATCGATGACTTCAAATACGTAAAGCGGGATGTGACTTTCCGAAGCCCCCAACCGATTCGAGAAAGCATGTATGACGGTGCCGTACGAGCCGCTGCCGACCTTCTCGGGCTCACATCGGTCCATAACGGCAAAGAACTGCCGAGCCTGTCCTATGATTCGACCGGCACGAAAAAAATGATCTCCGCCGCAAGCTATATAGCCGACGCGCTGGTGCGCAAAAAAACGCTCATCATAGACGAGATCGACAGCAGCCTGCACTTTAAGCTCACTCGCGGGATAGTAGCGTTGTTCGACAACGACGTAAACAAATATGCGCAGCTCATATTTACCACGCACGACGCCACGCTGCTCGACTGTAAAAAACTTTTCAGAAAAGACCAAATATGGTTCGCGGCGAAAGAGAACGACGCGGTAGAACTTTACTCTCTCGCGGATTTTACCGCCGAACGCAACGGCGTACGCTCGGATTCGGATATGATCGAGCTTTACAAGCGCGGCGTTCTCGGAGCTCTGCCCGATCCCGATCTGTTCTCGGCGTTGGCGGATACGGAGGTCTCGAATGAATAAAAAACGCAGCCGTAAATTCGACGACCGCTTCAAAGTATGTATAATATGCGAAGGCAGCGAAGAGGAACGGTATATAAAAAGGCTGTCCGACCTGAAGGTATGGCATGAGAATTATAATGTCATCCCTGTCGGTGCGCACTCTATCGATAAGATCTTCGCTAAATATAAATACGAATTTCAAAGCGATAAATACGATATCGTTTTGGTGATGTGCGATACCGAAACGGCGCCTTATGAGCAATTCAAAACGCTGAAACGCAAACTCGACGATTTTCACGCCCGCGACGCGACTGAACATATCCTGTTCTACACGAATCCCTGCACAATGCAACTGATACTTTTACACTTCGATGAAGTGCGGCTCAAAACGACCGATAAATCGTCCATCGCAAGATCGCACCTACAAAAATATTTCGGTCTCGGCGAATACCACGCCCGTGATAAAGAGCTTGATATCATCATGCGCAAAATAAATGCGGAAAATTACGAGCGGCTGAAAGTGCGACTGAAAGATATTCCCTCTTCCGCGGAAAATATCCCGGGAACGAATTTCCTCGATCTGCTAACTCTTCTCGGCTCTCCCGACGCCAAATGGATCAAAAATATCAACGACGATCTTTGAACATCGCCGCATATATCATCTCATCCGCTCATGCCGACGCGCGCATGAGCGGTTTTGCACATCGACGACATTTCCGTCCGCAAAGAAACAAGCCCCGCTACCGGAACTCGGAAGAGTCGCACGGTGGCGGGGTCGATCGCAGATAACGGGTGCGCGTCAGCGCGCGCAGGGCAGCTCGTAATCTTCGGGAAGGGTGCGGGGCGAATAGCCCGTGATGTCGCGGAAAGCGCGGTTGAAATTGCGTATGGTGTTGAAGCCGCAGCGGACGGATACGTCCGTTATGCTCGTCTTTTCTCCGCTGCGCAGCATGGCGACCGCCGAACGTACACGGACGTAATTGAGGTACTGTGAGAACGTCGTGCCCGTATATTTATGGAATGCCACGGAAAAATAGGCGCGGCTGAGGCACATGAAACGCGCCGCGTCGTCGAACGTGTATTCGGCATAGTTGCGGTCTATCTCCGCCAGCAGATCGCCGAAAAGCCCGTCCGTGTCGCCCGCGGTCGCACGGCACGCGTATACGAGCGGACAGTTGCGGCACATGTCGAGCAGAAAGCGCTTGATCTCGCTCTCCGCCGCCACGCAATAGCCGAACTTCTTCTCTTCCAGCTCGCCGCGCACCATATGTATCAGTTTGCTCACTTCGCCGCCGCTCCGCTCCAATACCGGGCAGCGCAGATCGTATCCGCTCATGACGGACGAAGCCACCTCGGACGGGAAACGCAACGCGTTCACCCTGCCCGAACATACCGCTGTCAGCGACATGCCGCTGCCGCCGCGCATGAAATACCCCTGACCTTTGCGTAACGTGTGCGGCTTACCGTCCGCGCCGCGCAAGGTCATGATGCCCTCTTCCACATACGCAAGTTCGCACTCACCCGCTTCGGGCGCCGTGCGCATGGGATCGCGCAGGGTCACCACCCGGATCCCGCTCTCTCCTGTACAGATCGTCTTTTCCATCGCCATTTCTCCCTTCGGCTCTGCCGTTGCGGCGCGCCTTAAACCACAAAAGCGCGCCCGTCTTCCCCTCTCCTTACGACAGCATTATAACACATAAAATACCGCAAGTCCATACCTTTTCAAAATTGAGCAAAAAGTTGACAAATGATCATAAATATGATAAAATGTGCTCAATAATGAGCAAAAGGTGAGCGGATATATGTTTTCCAACGAGCGGTACAACCTGATCTTCGACTATCTGAAGAACAATCGCAAGGCGACGGTGGACGAGCTGGCGAACTTTCTGTATGTGAGCAGCGCGACGATAAGGCGCGATCTGAAGGAGATGCAGAAACGCGGGCTCATCGTGCGCAGCCACGGCGGAGCGCTGCTCCAGGAGACGGCGAACGAGGTATCCATATTCGTGCGAAGGGAGAAGAACGCGCGTGAAAAAGAACAGGCGGCGCTGGTTGCGATGCCGTATGTGACGGGGTTCCAGAGCGTGTTCATAGACAACTCCTCCACCTGCCTGATACTCGCGGAAAAGCTCAATCTCGAAAACCGCACGGTGATAACCAACGGCTTGCAGATAGCTATGCGGCTGACGCAGAAACAGAACATCAACCTCATCATGCCGGGCGGCACCGTGCATTACAACACCAATTCGGTGACGGGCGGCATGACGTGCAGCGCGCTCGCCGACCTCAGGGCGGACCTTGCGCTGCTGTCCTCGGCGGCGGTCGACCTCGACGGGACTTACGAGCACTCGGCTGAAACCGCGCAGATCAAGCGGCTCATGCTCAAAAACGCAAAGCGCAGCATGCTCGTCGTCGACGGCACCAAGTTCGGCAGCGGCAGCACCTACCACACCGCTTTCCTCGCCGATTACGACGTCATAGCCACCGACGCGCCCGACGACATCATCGCCCCCTACCGCGCCGAAGGGATAGACATACTCAACAGGTAAACGCAAAAGACCCGCGCGAGAACTCGCGCGGGTCTTTTCGGGCTGCCGCATTTTATGCGGCCGAACGTGTGTTTATTGTTTTTTCGGGACCTTTACGAAAGTGAAGTTATCCACGCGCGAAGGCTTGTGCAGAAAGGCAATGAGCGTGGGAACGAAACAGAGCATTATGCCGATGAAGTTGACAAGCATATCCGTCATCGTATCGATGAGCGCGGTGCCGCGGGGATCGGAAGTTATGTAATAACCGTCTTCCGTCGTGCCGAGGATACCGCCCTGCCAGCGCTGGTTATCCATGCCGAAGAACGAATCGCCCGCGTACTCGAACAGCTCCCAGAGATAACCCACCGAAAGCGCGATCGCCAGCCCCGTGACGACGACGATGGCAACGCGCCGCCGTCCTTCCGCCTTGCCCGCGAGCAGTCCGCCGATACACAGTCCCGAGAAATAGAACACGAATCCGCTGAACGTATGCAACAGCTTATCCCACCCCGGCACTACGGAATAAAACGCGTAAGTGCTGCCGAGGGGCAGACAGCCGCAGACGAACAGGTGCGCCGCGATATCCAGGTACGCCGGCATGCGTATCCGCCCCGCCTTCTCGATAAGCTCGATAACGCCCAGGCACGCCGAAGCTATGAGCGGCGAGAACAAACGCATCGTGACCTCGCCGCCCTTCCCTACGCGTACGAGCTCGTAAATGAATGCGGACAGGATCACCGAATACACGAACGACCTTACCGCAATGACCGCGGGGTGCCGCTTGTATACGCCGCTTTCTTCCGCCCGCAGGACTTCCTCTTCGCCTATCGTCCTTTCCGCCGCACTCTTCTTCATACGTTTCTCCTTGCCCGAAATACGGGTACCACCTATTGTCTATATACTAAATATAATGTGCAAAGGTTAACTCAATATTTAAAAAACTTAAATCTTTGACGCGAAAAGCGCGGCTTTTCGGGCGGTTAGCACCGCGGCTGACCGAGCTGTTGCGGTACGAAGCAAGCGTTTTCCGTCGGAAGTCGGTCGGTTGCCGTCCGCGAGGACCACGTTTCGGAGTCGCCGCGGGGTCACCCTGCGGCGACCGCTAACGCTACGCCCGCTCCTTTTTCCTTGCGCACCGCTACCGCTCGGCTCCCGCCGTGCGCTTCGGTATAGACGAAAACGCTGCCGTCTTTTTAGTATATAACTGCGTTCTCGGGTGGGCATAGGGTCACCTTATGCCCACCGCTTCCGCTTCGCTCGCTCCGAGGAACGCAATTCTATCCTCAAAAATACGGCGCATTTTCTGCGAATTCTGCAAATGTTTCTTGTTCGCCATCCCGCAAAAAGAAGGCGCGCACGTCGGTGACGTCGCGCGAGGAATTTAATTTACGAGCGTTAAGCGAGTCCCTGAGCCTCCCCGAATTGGTTAGGGGAGGTGCCGAAGCGCAGAGCATTCCTCGAAATGCGAACGCAAGGCGGTGGGGTTAGGGGATATTTGGGATATGTACGGTTGATATGCTGCTCGTACATGTATGTTACTTTCTTAACCTCTCTTGCGCCCTTACGGGCGCTTTCTCCCCTAACCATCAGGGGAGACTTCAAGAAGACCGCGCTCCGCGCGGGATATATCAAATGGGTGGGTGGGAGCGCGTAAGCACGCGGGACTTCTTCCCCGCCCCTGCGCGCATACGTTTCGTTTAACAGAATTCGCAGCAGACAACAAGCTCCTATGCGCACCCGCCCTGCTTAACAGAATTCGTAACAGGCAGCAAGCCCCTAAGCGCACACGCGCCGCTCGGCAGGATCCGCGGCAAACGCATCGAATTTTTTAGGTAGAAACCGCGTTTTCGGAATGAGCGAACGCGCATGACAAGCCATGCGCGCAAATGATCATTATTGAATTTTAGGTCAAGTTTCTTTTGAAAGTGAGGGGGTACGGGGGAGCGAAAACTTTTCTTTCCCTAAAAAAAGTTTTCGCTCCCCCGTAAAAATCCTCGTCACTTCGCAATGCTGCGACGGAGTTTCTCGTAGATGACTATCCCGGCGGCGACGGAAGCGTTGAGGGAATTGACCTTGCCGCGCATGGGGAGCGCGACTATGCCGTCGCAGAGCTCGCGCGTGAGGCGGGAAACGCCGCTGCCCTCTCCCCCGACGACGAACGCTATCGCGCCGGACAGGTTCGCCGAATAGATATCCGAGCCGTCCATGTCCGCAGCGAACACCCACACGCCGCGCTCCTGAAGGTATTTTATCGCGTCGTTGATGTTCGTGACCTTGGCGACACGCATGTACTGCGCCGCGCCGCTGGATACCTTGACCACGGTATCGTTGACGGACACCGAGCGGTGCTTGGGTATCACTATGCCGTGCACGCCCGCACACTCCGCCACGCGGATGATCGCGCCGAGATTATGCGGATCCTCCACCCCGTCGAGCAGCACGATGAACGGCGGTTCGCCGCGCTCTTCGGCAAGCGCGAGGATATCGTCGAGATCGCTGTACTTAAAGTCCGTCACCTCTGCGACGAACCCCTGATGGTTCGCGCCCTTGGGGCACTCGCGGTCGAGAGCCGCCGCGTCGCGGAATATGACGCGGATACCGCGGTCCCGAGCCTCGTTTACGATGCGGTTGCCGTGCGCGTCGCGCATGCCGTTCTTGACGAGCAGACGGTCTATGGTCGCGCCCGACTTCAAAGCCTCTTCTATCGCGTTCCTTCCGTATATCTTCATGTCGTTCTCCTAAATATCCAAAGTATTGCGGTTGACGTAACGGCAGAACCTTACCGTATAACCGTTATCCTCTATCGGCTCGCCGCGGGACGCAAGCTCCCATTCGGACATCTTGTCGAGATCGGGAAAATGCGTGTCCGCGCCGCCGTCCGCGTCCACTTTGGTCACCAGCACCTCCGAGCAGTACGGCAGCATCGTGCGGTACATCATAGCCCCGCCGATCACGAACACGTCGTCCGCGGGGTACTTGCGCACTTCCGCTTTGAGTTCGTCCGGCGTTTCGGCGATCGCGTATCCGTTCGCCGCCGCCCGCGCCCTGTCCCCGCCCGGCCACAGCACTATATTGATGCGGTTTTTGAGCGGCATCCCGCCCGGGAGCGAAAGCAGCGTGTTCGACCCCATGACCACGACCTTGCCGGAAGTGGTCTCGCGGAAAAATTTCATGTCGAGCGGCAGGCGGAACATCAGATCGTTGTTCCTGCCTATGCCCCAGTTTTTGTCGCAATGTAATATGGCTTTCATTTTTATCCCTGCGCCCGCCGGGCGCTTCGTCCACACGCGAAAAGCGCGGCTCCCTATTCCGAAAAATTTCCAAACAAATTTCGAAATGAAATTTGTTTGAAATATTTTTCGTCATTTCACACGCGAAAAGCGCGGCTTTTCGGCGTAAAGTCACGTTTCGGAGTCGCCGCGGGGTCACCCTGCGGCGACCGCTAACGCTACGCCCGCTTCCGAGAACGTGCCTTTCCATCCGAAAATCTCGCGGTTTCGCTGCGAATTCCGTTAAAACGTCTTTATATGCTTAGTTGCTTTTGCTTTGCTGCAATTCCGTTAAAATATCTTGATTTATTTAGTTGCTTTATGCCTCGCTGCAGATACCGTAAATACGGCTGATTTGTTTAGTTGCTTTATGTGCCTTGCTTTTTATGCCCATACGGGCGCGGTCACACCGCCACTTCTATCTTCATGCCTGCGGGGAGGTCCGTCCAGGAGTAGTTTTCGAGGCGGACGCTGTCCGGCGTGAAAGAGTAGAAATCGCTCACGGCGGGGTCGAGAGAGAACTTCGGCGCGGGATGGCGTTCGGCGGCGATGAGCGCCTCGGCGATGGGGATATGGCGGTCGTAGATGTGCGCGTCGGCTATGACATGCACGAGCTCGCCCGCGACCAGTCCGCTCACCTGCGCGAACATGTGCAGCAGCACGGCGTACTGCACGACGTTCCAGTTGTTCGCCGTTATCATATCCTGCGAACGCTGGTTGAGTATGCCGTTCAGGGTATTGCCCGAGACGTTGAACGTCATCGAGTACGCGCAGGGGTACAGGCGCATCTCCGAAAGATCGTGGTGGTTATATATGTTGGTGAGTATGCGGCGGGAATGCGGGTCGTGTCTGAGATCGTACAGCACGCGGTCCACCTGGTCGAACATGCCCTCGGGGTACTTATGCTTTACGCCGAGCTGGTAGCCGTAAGCCTTGCCTATCGTGCCGTTCTCGTCCGCCCAGCTGTCCCAGACGTGCGAGTGCAGATCCTTTATGTCGTTGGACTTCTTCTGCCATATCCAGAGCAGCTCGTCCACCGCGCTTTTGAGAAAGCAACGCCGCACCGTTATTATGGGAAACTCCTCGCGCAGATCGTAACGGTTGACGATGCAGAACTTTTTTATCGTGTGCGCGGGAGTGCCGTCCGCCCAGCGCGGGCGCACGTCGTAGCCCTCGTCGCTCACGCCGTGAGACAGTATGTCCTTTAAGTTCTCCACGAGCACGTCGTCCGCTCTGCTCATAAACTCTCCTCCATGGCGCGCCGCTGGATGTGTTCCAGCCGCTCGGTCTGACCGCTCGCATACAGATAGCCTATCACCGCTTCGAGAGCCGTCGCGTGCATGTACTCCGCGCCCGAAGCGTTCTTCGCCTTGTTCCGCGGATGCGCGTTGCGCGCACGTCGGGCAACAGCGAGTTCCGCCTCCGTCAGCTCGGGTTCTATCGCCGCGTACGCCTTCGCCTGCGCGGGAGCGCGCACGTAATCGCGGCAGAACGCGTTCATCCTGCTCGCCTTTACGTCCATGTTCGCGAGCGCGTACGTCCGCACGAACAGATTATACACCCCGTCGCCCACGAACGCCAGCGTCAGCGGATTGAGTTGCGCAGCCTTTTCTTCGGTCATGCGTATATTATAACAGATGATATCCGTTTTGAAAAGCGTTTTGAACGTATATCCTTGCGCGGCGCTTAACCGTAAAATACGAGAAAGTATTTTTGCTTTCCCGTATTTTACTGACGCCGCGCTTCGGTCAGACGAAAGTTCTATCGTCTTTTCGGTCTATGACCGCATTTCCGAGTCGCCGCGGGGTCAGCACCTTGCGGTGCGGCAAGTTAAGCTATCGGGGTACGAAGCAAGTGCATCCCGTCGGAAGCGGGTAACTTACCGTCCGTAAGGACCGACCGCTATCGCTTCGCCCGCTTCGGAAAATGCGCCCCTTTCCTCGAAAATACGATGAACTTTCTGCGAATTCCGTAAATGTTACTTTTGCGCTGTCCCGCAAAAAGAAGGCGCGCACGTCGATGACGTCGCGCGATATTTCTTGCTTTTTTACACATAAGCTTCGAGTAGCAGAATTCGCAGCAGACGCATCGGATTTTTTAGGTAGAAACCGCGTTTTCGGAATGAGCGGATGCGGAAATGGTCGGCGCTAAGATACCTTGCGCCGACCCGAAAACGCGGTTTATAACGAAAAAGACGGTGCGGACTGCGTCTGACCGAAGCGCACGCGAAGCGAGCGATAGCGGTGCGCAAGGAATAAAGCTGCCCCCTGCGGCAGGGGGAAGTGCCCCGCATGGGGCGATAGGGGTTGAGGCAGGATGATTGTACGAGCCTGATCGTTATATCCTGCCCGTCCGTAAAACAAACTTCAACCCCTTCCGGCTCGCAGCCGCTTACGCTTTGTGCTCGCCACCTTCCCCTGCCTCAGGGGACGGCTTTCATAAGGTGTCCGCGCTTCCGCGCGGAATATATCAAATGGGTGGATGGGAGCGCGTAAGCGCGCGGGACTTCTTCCCGTCCCTGCGCGCAAACGCCCCTTTCGGCAGAATTCGCAGCAGACAACAAGCCCTCCGCGCACACGCCCCGAACAGCAGAATTGGCAGCGAAACCGCGAGATTTTCGGATGGAAAGGCACGTTCTCGGAAGCGGGCGTAGCGTTAGCGGTCGCCGCAGGGTGACCCCGCGGCGACTCCGAAACGTGGTCCTCGCGGACGGCAACCGACCGACTTCCGATGGGAAACGCTTGCTTCGTACCGCAACAGCTCGGTCAGCCGCGGTGCTAACCGCCCGAAAAGCCGCGCTTTTCGCGTCTGGACGAAGCGCACGCGAAGCGAGCGATAGCGGTGCGCAAGGATCGAGATGCGCTTTTCGCGTCTGGACGAAGCGCGCCAAAGGCGCGCAAAAGGATAAGACCCCGAGAACGCGGTCATAGACCGAAAAGACGGTGCGGACTGCGCCAACGCCGCGCAAGGATAAAAATTTAAGGGAATTTCGTTTTGAAATTCCCTTAAAAATTTTTCGTCATATAAAGCGGTGCCTCGGGGCGGATACCTTCGTTAACGGTGGTTTCAGGGAGAAAGATATCCGTCGCCCCGACGCGTCCGCCGTACACGGCTGTAATTTACCGGACCGCTGCGGCAAGCGCCGCACGGAACGGCGGTCCGTATCCCCTTTCGCTCCGCATTACGCCGCGGGGAATTCGGGGATGATCTCGGGATGAACGGCACGGATAGCCGTTGCCGCCGCCTCGACGTCCGCATCCGCAACGATGCATATGCCCGTTCCGCCGACCGTTTCCGGCTCGGTGAGAACGTAGTCGTCCGAAGTCGTGCGCGTGCTGAGGTTGTTACCGTACTTGGTTATGCTCTCTATCGTGAGCGCACCCGTCTCTTCGTCGAAGCTCTTGATCGCCGCTTTGTTCGCTACCCATTCGCCGTTGGTGGTGACCACGAAGCGCAGGCAGACGAAATTATGGAAACGGATGATCTCGAAATCTTCGGAGAACACGCCGGGGCCCTTGGAAGGCTCGTAGTGGCAGGACGCCGCGTAGTCCGCAAAGCTGTCCGGCATCGCGTAGTGCGCGATCTCGGGAGTGAGCACGTATCCCTCTTCGAGAGTCTCGTCGTTTATCACGCCGCCGTCGGGCAGAGAGTCGATCTCGATGACATCGTTACCGCCGACGCTGCGGATGACGGACTGACCCATGAAGTAGTACTTTGTGGTATACTTCGCGAATTCGTCTGCCGTCATCGTGGTGTCCTCGTCGTCCGCAACAAGCGCGCCCACGGTGAAGATATTGCGGTAGTACTCGATATCGTACTCGAAACGAGCGGTCTTCTCGCCGTCGATGAGCACCGCGGTATCCGAGGAGTCGCGCTTTATCGTCACGTCGCGGAAGGCGCCGTCGTACATGATCTGCGTGTCGTATTCGACGGGCGTCACCTGCAGCTTGTACGAAGTCGTGTCCTTCAGCCCGAGGATGGGATAATCGATGGTGACGTTGCCGTCCTTATCGAAGGAATAGTCGAACAGATAGGACGGAACATCCACGGTCTGACCGTTCTCGCGCTCGCAGGTGATGGAGAGCTCGGGGCTCTGCACCTCGCCGCAGCCCATGATGGTCTTAGGCGCCTCGGAGACGTTCACTTTGAGCGTATCCTTCTTATACGGCGAGAAGGTGTTGCCGTAGATGAAGCACGTTCTCGAGTTGCCGTTATGCGCGAGCGAGGCCGCCGCCTGGAACTCGAAGCCCGTTCCCGAGGAAGGAAGAGCGGAGCTCGTCTTGTCGTAATTGCAGATATGTCCGGAGACGTAATCCATATAGCACAGCCACTGGATATGGATGCCCGGTTCGCCCGTATCGCTCTCGTTGTACCAATAGCCGAGGAATGCTTCCCTGTCGCAGTGACCGTCGCCGCCGCCGTTGGACGCGCGCTTCGAAGCGACATAGTCCGCGTTGTACGTCGCGTACACCGAACCGTCTTTATAGAGGTAGGCGTCGAAATACGTCGGGTTGAGCTGTATGCCGAACGCCTCGGTGTACTGACCGTTGAACTCGTAGGCGATGCCCACGGAGTCCGCTTTCGCGCACCAGCCCTCGTAGCCTATGTCCGCTATCTGCTGAGCGGTGTAATCGGTGAACTCGTTCTCCGATTCCTTGACGACGTAGCTGTACTCGGTCTCGCCGCCTCCTCCGCCGCCGCCTTTGTCGTCCTCTTCATCCCCTCCGCAGGCAACGAATGCCAATGCGGAGAGGGCGAGGATAGCCGCAAGGAGAACGGCGATGAGGATGTATCTTAACTTGATTCCCGTTTTCATTATATCCTCCTTATCAGAATTTCTCGCTGCCGTCCTTCGTCTGAGACATGAACGCAGCCACGATGGCGACTACGGTTATCACCAGAGTGCCTATCGCATAGAACATACATCCCTCGAAGTTACCGCCGGTGTATTCGACGTTATTGATCACGCCCGCGATGGCGTCGGGGATCTTGTTCACTATTATACCGAACGCGATGCTGTACAGTATGACGTTCAGCCACGCCGAGAATTTCAGCGGGAAGAAGGTCAGCGCTATCTGTACGACGAACGCCACTATCAGGCAGACGCCCGCGCCCGTACCTACCATGTTGTTGGGCAGCCATTCCTTCTGCGTCGCAAACAGTATGATCGCCATTATGAGACCGAGGACCGCGGCTGCGGAACAGAGGTACCAGCCTATACCCTTTTTGGATATCAGTTCTTTTATATTCATGTTGCCGTACCCTCCTTTATCTCGTTATTGTTCCTCTTGATGTAAGCGGAGACCACATAGAGGACGACGAGTGCGAGAGCGATCACGCCCACGACTATATCTATCCACATGATCATGACCTGCCACCACATCATATTGTCTTCGACGACGGTGTCTTCGTCCATGCCGCCCATCGAGGAGTGGAGCAGCGCGTACATGAGACGCTTGTTCGCTCTCTGCAGCAGCTGGAGCAGGAATCCGTCGTCGTTCTCTTCGATCTGATCGACGATGACTTCGCCGCGCGCGCCGTCAAGGCAGAACAGGTTGGTGCCCGCAAGGAGCATATCGCCCGCATTGGAGTAACGGCTCTGCGACATTGCGTCGTCGATTATCGAACCTTTGTAGTTCCATTCCTTACGGAACAGCGTGTCGTTGAGCGCGACGCTGGAAGCGGTGTACGTAAGACCGATACGGTTGTAAGCGGTCATGACGCCCATACCGCCACCGAGGGTGAACGCGCCTTCCCAGCCGCGCGCGTACAGTTCGCGCATGGGCTGCTCGAGCGAGAACACGGATATCTTCTGACGGTTGGTCTCCTGGTTGTTCATGAAGCAGTGCTTGATGTTACCGATAAGTCCTCTCGACATCATACCGCCGACAACGTGACCCGCGCAGTAGTAGTTGAGCACGCCGTCTTCGGAGAAGTACTCTGACGTTCTGCCGAGGTAAGGCGAACGGACGAGGTTCGTTCCGGGACCGTTGACCATCGCGACGCCTGCGAACAGCGCTTCTTCGCCGTACTGCGTGCCGTGCTTGGTCTGAAGTTCGTGATCCCAGGAAGCCGCCACGAGAGGAAGGGTCGCAAAGCCCGTCGTGTGGCGCTTGTCGCCGAAGTTGAACGTCGCGAGCATGCCCTCGGGACCTTCGGCAACGGTGTTCGCGGGTTTGGCTATGCTGGGCACTGCCTGGATGCCGCGGTAGTCGGATACGGATATCGCCAGCTCATCCAGCGAAAGCTGGGAGATGAACGTATCCCAGAGAGGATCGTCGTAATCCACGCCCTTCATGTCGATGAAGTTGATGGGCTCTTCCAGCTCTACGTCGTGAGGGACGTCGTCCACGTTCGGCTGGTTCTTGAGACCGTATTTCTCGTACTCGTTCTGCATGCGCTCTTTGGAGTACTTGGTCATGTCGAGAGCTTCGAGCATGCGCTCGTTGACCCTGAGATCGTCAGTATCCATCGTGGTCGGATAGGTGCCTTCCCAATCCTGACGGGTGAGGTATTCGATCTTCTGATCGTCGTCGCACCAATAGTTGACGTCGCAGTCGTCGAAGATGTTGGTGACTTCCACGTCCTCGTTGTAACGGGACATGTTGTAGGACTCGGTATCTATCTCGGTGATGTCCGGCGTCCACTTCACGGCGCAGGTCTTCGCCTTGTTCACGTCTACGGCGTTGCCGTCGTGATCGGTGAGACCGGTAGCGCCCTTGAGCGCGAGTATCGCGTTCATCGCTTCGTGCGAGCCGTTACCGATACCGAAGTAGTAATCGCCCGGTTCGAAGATGTAACCCTTTTCCTTGTTTGCGTCGTAAGACGCGAGGAAGTATCTCTCGAGCTCGACCTCTACGTCTTTGGATTCGCCCTTAGGAACGTCTACCTTTGCGTAGTTCATGAGCTGCACGGAAGCCTTTTCGACAAGGTTGTCCTTGTCGTACTGGGTGTAAGGCGACTGAGCGTATACCTGCACCGAAGCCTTGCCGTCCACGTTGCCGGTGTTCGTTACCGTAACGCTGGCGGTGAAGATGTCCTCCGCCTCGTCGAAGGTCACGCCGTTGAGCTTATACTCGAACGTCGTATACGACAGACCGAAGCCGAACGGGTAGCAGACTTCGTCGGCATAGTTCCACGCGCCCTCCGAATCGTAAGTACCTGCGGTGGAAGACGCTCCGCCCTGATTAAGGATGACGTCTTCGTAGCGGGTCTCGTAGTACTTGTAACCTACGTAGATGCCCTCTTTGTAGGTCACGAACTTGGTGCCGTCCACGGCTACGCACTCGTCGGGATCGATGGAGATGTCGTAGTTAATGTCGCCGAAGTTCATCATCGCGGGCGATGACATGGAATCGGAGGCATATATCTCCATCGTGTGGCCCGAAGGATTTGCCGCGCCCGTGAGCACGTTGACCACGCCGGGCAGGCCGTAATAGCCGGGGTTACCTATCCACAGGCAGGCGTCGACGCCGTACTGCGGATCGGTGAGCCAATCGAGCTCCATCGGGAAGGAGCCGTTGAGCAGGACTATCGTTTTGTCGAACTCGCCCGAATTTTCGATGGTGCGCAGCATGTCCGCCTCGTTGGGATCGAGCGCGAGCAGCGGCTGACCGCTGTAAGTCTCGCTCGTGGCGAGGTCGGCGCCCTCAGAGCCGTAACGCGCAAGCACGACTATCGCGGCGTCGTTGTACTCGGCAAAGGTGCTCGTGATCTCGGAAGTGTAGAACTCCTTGTCCGCCTCGCCTATCTCGGTGGCGCTGCGCGCGATGGTCTGACCGACTCTGTTCGCCTTGTCGCCGTCGCTCGCACTGCGGTAACGGTCGTACTCTGCATAGCCGTTATACAGATCCTCATTGAGACTGAAACCTCCGTCCGTGAACGCCTTGTAGAAATCCACCTGGTATTCGTAGTTGGCTATGGGACCGCCCGCGCCGCTGCGGTAGATGGGATCCGTACTGTTCTTACCGAACAGCGAGATGCTGCGCTCTTCGGATGAGAGCGGGAGCGCGCCGTTGTTGTAGAGCAGCACCGAACCTTCCTCCTCCTGCTGAGCGCAGTAAGCCATGGAATCGTCGATGAGTTCCCAGTAGCCTTCGTCCGACAGATTGCCGTCTTCATCGGCGTACGAACTTCCCACGAACGCATACACGTTCTGAGTCGTCAGTCCGAAGAAGTCGTTGATGAGCATCTGACGGTCATCGGCGAGCAAAGTGAGCGCGATGAGCAGTATGAACAGGAACGTAAATACCGTCGCCAAGCCCAAAAACAATTTGCTTTTTCTGAACATTATTTTCTCCTTTATATTTTATTTCGCAGCGAGCCGACCCGCCGGCTACGCTACACTCATAATTATAAAGGAGCAACGTGCGCATTCAAGACGAATGTTTTGCCACATCGGCAAGAAATTCGGGTCTTATCCGCTTTTTCACAAAATTAACGCATTTTTTTCGGTTGCGGGCATCCTTACGCGGCGTCGGCAAAAGCGTGAAAGCAAAATCGCTTTCACGCTTTTGCGGTCAAACGCCGCGCAAGGATATTATTTTCTTTTGCTCTTGCGGTACTCGCTCGGAGACATACCGTAGTGCAGAGAAAATTGCAGATTAAGATTACGGATACTGTTGAACCCGCAATAAACGCTTATCTTGGCTATGCTGTAGTCGGTGGAAACGAGCATCTGTGCGGCGTCCTCCACGCGCAGGAGATTGACGAATTGCGAAAAACCGCACCCGAAGACCTTGTTGAATCTTTCGGATACGTAAGAATAGTTATAACCGAACTCCTCCGCGATACGGCGCAGGCTGATATCCTTGTCGTAATTCTCCTGGATATATTCGAGAAGTTTTTCTTCGAGATATTCCCACGAAGAAAATCCCCTGCCCGTCGCGTTCTTATCTATATGCGAAAGAAATAGGCGCGCGTAAGAACAGAGCGAATACAATACGGCGCGGCGCATGTACTTATCCGTGCCGCCCGCGGACAGCGCGGCGATCTCTCCGCGGTCCGTCCAGTCGAACAGCGAATAAACGTACGACTCGCTCTTGATATCCTCGTGGAAATCCCGAATAAAATCGGGCGAAAAAATACAAAGAAAACTGCGGCTGCTCCCCACCGTTTCGTAGCGGTGCACATGGTTGGGCATGATGAGCATCGCCTTGCCGGGGACGAGCTCGAACGTCCGGTCATACACCGAACATGCGAGCTTCCCTTCCGTCACCGTGACGAATTCGTAGCTCATGTGCGCATGACCGACGAATTTCAGATCCCTGTCCGACTGAGTGTAAAAATAATTCTGTCGGAATGAACGCTTCGTTTCGAACAGCATGTTCGCCTTTCGCGCGCGGCACGATATCCGCGCACTTTGCGACCGCCGCTGCGTTCATTACTATTCTCCCTGTCCCGGCCGCCGATAAAAGAATACTATAATTCCGAAAAATTTTCAAGCGGATTTCATATGGAAATCCGCTTGAAATATTTTTCGTCATCCGCACATTATTCCTTGCGCACCGCTAACGCTCGGCTCCCGCCGTGCGCTCTTATTCCGAAAAATTTTTTAAGAAAATTTCGAACTGAAATTTTCATAAAAATATTTTTCGTCATAACAGACGAAAACGCTGCCGTCTTTTTGGTCTATAACTGCGTTCTCGGGTCGCGGTAGGGTCACCTTACCGCGACCGCTTCCGCTACGCTCGCTCCGAGAGCCGCAGTTCTATCCTCAAAAATACGGCGCATTTTCTGCGAATACTGTGGTTTTGTTGCTCCGTCGGTTTCCCGCAAAAAGAGGACGCGCACGTCGGCGACGTCGCGCGAAGAATATTTTTAAGTTCACGAGCGAAGCGAGTCCGAAACGCTGCCCCCTGAGGCAGGGGACGGCTTTCATAAGGCGTCCGCGCAAAACGCGAAAATAAATAATTCGGGTGGGCGGGAACCTTATCCATAGCAACGAAACAAAAAAGGCATATAGCAGTAAAATATTATTCCTGCCCCGAAACGAAGGAAGGCGCAGAGTGCTGCTATAACGGACAACAGGCGAGGGAGCATACTACCGTCGCCGAGCAAACGGTAGTGCGAGGCGGAGTATGTGACCGAGCACGTAGTCCGTTAGAGCGGTGCTATGCGCCTTCCCCACGCAGGGGAAGGCGCGGGCTTCCGAGCACGTAGTCCGAGGAAGCGCGCTATGCGCCTTCCCCACGCAGAGGAAGGCGCAGGCTTCCGAGCACGTAGTCCGAGGAAGCGCGCTATGCGCCTTCCACTCGGTTACTTACTCTCTTCCAACGCGCGGAGCAAAATCTTGGCATGATCGAACGCTATGCCCCTGCCGAGGACGCGGGTGGCGTTCACGTCTATCTTGCCGAAGGGGTCGCGGCGGACGTCGAGATGAACGGTAACGGAACCGTCGTCGCCGGTGAGGGTGAGCTCGGTAAGGTCGCCGTAAGAAGAGACGGAGACCGCATACCATGCCGCGGATGCGGCGTCGTCGCCGCCTTTTACCTCGGGGAAAGACGGGAGCGTTGCCGTGTAGCAGACGGAGACCGTCCAGTCGCGCGGGTCGCGCCCGGGAGCGGACGCCGTATAGAACTGCCGCATGGGGACGTCTTTCGCGCCCGTTTCCTCTTCCAGCTCGCGGGCGGCGGTGACTTCCGTGCTCTCGCCCGGCTCGGCAAAACCTCCGGGGAACGCCAGCTCGCCGATGAACGGATGATTGCCGCGGCGCACCATGAGCACATGCTCGTTACAGAAGATCACACAGTCGGCGGTCACGCCGGGCTTGCGGTACTTGTTCGGGTCGTACGCCGCGAGGAACTGCTCGAGCGTCTGCCCTTTCGCGTTTACTTTGGGGGTATCGTTTTCCATATCTTCTCTCCTTGTATTTTACGCAAAGAGCCGCGCGAAATGCCATACGCGCGGCTCGTGTGTCATTCTTTTTTATCCCGTCCGGGCGTTTCCGCCGCGAGCGGATCGGGTGCGGAAAGCGTTTTCGCATCGCTCTTTTTCGCCCGGTAGCGCGTAAGATATCTCGTCAGTCCCAGCCCGAAAGGCACGCCGCCTACGGCGAGCACCGCGAGCTGACCGAGAAACACGAACAGCGATTGCAGCGGGTATGCCGCGGGAGCGCCCGCGAACACCGTGAACGTAAGCGGCACGACGAGCGCGTTCACGACCACCGGCGGTATCGCGCCGAGGATGACGCGCAGCCTGCCGCGGCGCAGCAGCCTGCCTATGACGAACGTCAGCAGCGCGGCGACGAGCGTTGCCGTCGAGCCGAAAGCGATATCCAGCGGGGCGCTTATGAGGTTGCCGAGCAGACAGCCCACCCACAGTCCGACGACGGCTTCGCCCCAAAAGAGCGGCAATATCGTCAGCACTTCGCTGATACGGAACTGCACCGTCCACGTCGCGAACGATGAGAACGCGAACGCATAGGTCAGTCCGGTGTACAGAGCGGCGATGACTCCCGCTCTCGCAACGATCTTTGCGATCTTCAATTTTTACCTCCGTTTTTTATCCAAGGTTCGGTGACTTGGGTAATGTGTGAAATATTACGTATTCAGGAAATGTCCGTCTTCGTATGATCGAAAGCGCCCTCGGCTATCGTCGCGCCGGATGTATCGCTGTCGAACGCGCGCAGGTACACGCAACCGAAGAACGCCTCGCTCCCCACCGCGCTTACCTTGCCTCCGCTCACCTTTTCGAGCTTGACGCAATCGAAGAACGCGCGGTCGGCTATCGTGACGTTGTCGTTATTCAGCACGAGCTCGGTTATGCCGCTGCCCTTGAACGCCTCCGCGCCTATGTGCTTGTATGCGGAAGGCAGCGTGACGCTCGTGATACGCCCGCAGCCGTCGAATGCGCCGTCCGCTATCGCGACCACGTCTTTCGGCTCGTCGTGCGCCTCTTCGCCGTCGTAGTAATAACTGCTCGCGGGCAGAGAAAGCGCTCCGTCGGGCAGCAAGCCGGAATGCGTCACATCCAGCACCAGCCCGCCGAGAGATTCGTCGTAAGTGAACGAATAGTAGTCGTAGTGCGGGGGCACGAACGCCTGCTTTTCGCCGCATGCCGTGAACACGCCCGCGGCGGCTATGATCGCCATGCAAAGCACGGCGGCTATCGCTATCCTTTTCTTCATGGTCATATAATATTACCACACCGCGCCCGCCTCTGTCAAGCAATGCGCAAGGATAAGAAAACACGGACAGCCTTACGATGAAAGCGCGGCGGAATATCGACCCGCCGCGCCAAGCACTTTTTCCCTCGCTAACGTCGCTCCGTATCGTTTCAGCAATCCACCCATTCCATTTCCTGCTCGACTTGCCAAAAGGTCTTGCCGTTCCAGATCGGGGATGAAAGAAACTCTTCGACAGCGAAAGTCCCGCGCGGGCTTTTCCCTTCCCAGATATAAGCGTCGGCGGGCGGTTCCCATCTGTCCAACAATAAATGATTACAACCGTCATAAGTGAGCCCCTGTATAAAAAATTTTTGCCCTTTATATACAAACACTCTTTCGTCACCGTAATAGAGTCCATCGACAAATTCATTCACATTTCCGTTTATCATTGATTCGGCACCCCTTTGAAATATTTCTTGTATTTTCGATACTCTTCCTGTGTCAACGATCTTGCCGGTCTGTCTCCGAAGTTGTCTCTTTTATACTCATGAACATGCAGAACGTTCTCATGCCTGTTGCCGGTAAGATTCGGTTCCGGATGATAAGCTATTTCTTTTACGAGATAACGATCTTTATCGTATATACGAATTTCATGAAACGTGCCGTCCGGTTTGAGCTTTATATAAGCTCGGCTCGAATGCGCTTCTTCCGGCAAAGAATGCTTGCCGTTAATACCTTTCAATACTTTAACTCCGTGAATTTTATCTACGGTCTCATAGCTGTACGCGACATTGTTGCCGCTTGCAAAAGTTCCGCGTCCGCCCATTATCTCACCGCCGATTCATCCATACAACACTTCAATGTCCTGTTCGGCTTCATAGATAGTTTTACCGTCAAATATCCCGGCTTTTACAAATTGCTCGACACATTCGGCAAAAGTCTTCCCCCTGCATCGAAAAACATATTTTTCTTCTCCGAAACACTGAAATACAACCATTTCTATAACGTTGGCTCCGACATTGGAGGATTCTAAAAAATAGCGTTTCCCTTTGTACAAGAACTCCTTTTCCGGTCCGCCCATTGAATACAGATCGTCAATAAATTGATTTAAATCATTCCCTTTCATTGTTTCACTCCTTTGAAAAAATGTTTATATTTTTCATAAAGCGGATCCCCGGGGGACAATTTGATTTTTTGTGCCGTCGCGTGATTGGTTATACCGGGCGTCAGATGAATATGTGCATGCAAAACTTTCCCTCGCCCCAAAACGGGTTCATTGTGATAGCCGATTTCAAATATGACTTCATGCCGGTCATTATACTCTCTATATTGTCGAAACATGCCGTTATCGTCAAGCAATAAGTACGCTTTCGAGGAATGTGCTTCTTCGGGCAACTTAAGCGATGTGCCGCTGTTTTTTGACCGAAGCACCTTGACCCCCTCGATTTTTCCGACTGTTTGATAGCTGTACGCGACATTGTTGCCGCTTGCAAAAGTTCCGCGTCCGCCCATTATCTCACCGCCTTTCTCGAAGAAAGATAGTCCACGGAAATGATGTTCCCGCGCATTTCGGCAAACGGGACGCCGAAACAAATGATCGCCGACGGATCAATCCTTTCGATCATTGCGTCATAGCCGCGCATGAAAGCCGGCTTGTTTCTTTTGCAACCTACCATTCCTACCGCAACGACGGAATTTTTCTCTATGCCGTCAAAGCAGAAATCATAAGTGGGCGCAAGCCCCCAGCTGACCGTAGGATAGACGATAAGTCCGTGCGACTGCCAATACGCACCGCACCAACGGTTTTTTGCCACATTCTCTATCTGCCGCCATAAAGGCATATCGGCATAAAGAGAGTAATCGGGCGTAAGAAGAAATTTATATTGCGAGAATTTGCGCAAACTCCTTTGCGGATCGTCGTAAATGTGTTCGAAACGATAGTCGTCCACAAAGAAATGTACGCCGCGATCGCGGTTATGTTCTTCCTTTAATCTTGTGTCGGAACACGCGATAAGTTTCACGTCGTCTACCAATTCCCGGCGTTTAACTATCGGTATGTTCCATTTCCCCGCGCAAGAATATTCATTGCGCAGGAATGTCTGTTTCTTGCGAAAATTTTCGGAAAGCATTTTTGCCCCTCCTTGTTTTAAGTGTCAACCTTTGGTTGCCGTCATTTTATTTGACACAAAAGAAGGGGGCATGTTATAATGTATTTGTTACGGATACATCATGTATTCGCCCGAGAGGCTTCGTTCCGATAGTCGCAATATCGGATCGGAGCCTTTCTTTTGTATCTTTTGATCTCAAATGTGTCGTTCGTTATCTACCAACCGTACCCGATCTCTTCCAAATATTCTTTTTCGGGATCGAACAAATGAAGTTCCCCGAATCTGTATTTTCTTTTTTCCACCGCGCCGAACCATATCGACGCGGCTGTTACGGATATATCGAAATGCGAGACATAATCATCAGGCGTCGATAAACGCTCTGCGATAATTATCGCTTGCGGCGCCAAAAGACATTTTGCGAAATATTCCGCAAGCTGCTCATCCGCTTCCGTCAGCTCCTTTTTCAAAAAATCGTTGTTCGCGATATGTTTTATCTCGTGCGCCAAAGTAAATCTGCATGCCTGCCGTGTCATATCGACATCGTTATAATATACGGTATAGGTAACTTTGCCGTTATCGCACTTACCGGCTATCGTGAACCCTTTTTCCGTTCCCGGCTTCGATATGAGCTCGGCATACGTTTGTGCCGCCAATGACGAATACGGGATCGTTTTTATACCCATATGCTCGGCTAATGTCAAAATATCCAACGGAAAATCCGAAATATCGTAGTCACGCAATATGTCTAACGATAAGCAGACCATTTTATCGTATTCCGCGCCGTCTATGTCAACCGCCATCTTCTTCCCCGTATAAGATAGCGATGATATCGCTCTTATCCTGTTTCGTCAATATGTTCCTGTTCCTTGCGATCATTATTTTGATCTCGGTTTTCGCGTCCTTTTCTTCGTATTCGTCGCTTGATCCCAGTAAATACGCATCGGAAACGCCGAGCGCCGCAGCTATGTTATGAACTACATCTATCCGCGGTTCCGTATCACCCCGTAAATACCGGCATATCGACGGCTCGCTTATCCCGCTCAAAAACGACAGTCCTTTTTGCGATAATTTTTTTTCTTTCATAAGTTCTTTTACCCGCACACAAAATACAGACATATCCTACCTCCGCGTATTTCATTTTTATGTATTATATCATTTCATTTTTGAAATTACAAGCGTTTTGCGCTTGTTTTTCAAATTTTTAGGGCACGATATTTTCTTCCTCGGTAAAGAGATTGACAGATCGCGTGCCCGCATGATATAATCTTATCATACGATAGGGAGGCTTGCGATGTCTGAAATACGAGCAAAGATCAAATTCGCGGGCGGCGAGGAGATACGCCTTACGCTGCGCCCCGACGAGGCGCCGCAGACGGTGGCTAATTTCGTCGAGCTTGCGGAGAGCGGGTTCTATAAAGGGCTGTGCATGCACCGCATCATACCCGGGTTCATGATCCAGGGCGGCGGCATGACGTGCGACGGCAAAGCGCTGCACGAAAAGCCCGCGCCGCGCACGATCGTGGGAGAGTTCCGCGAAAACGGCTATGCGAACGGCATAAAGCACGTTCCCGGCGTTATATCCATGGCGCGCACGCCCGCGCCGGACAGCGCTTCCTCGCAGTTCTTCATCTGCGTGGCGGACTGCTCGTTCCTCGACGGGCAGTATGCGGCGTTCGGCACGGCGGACGACGAGGAGTCGATCGCCGCGGCGGTGAAACTCTCGACCGTGCCCACTCATTCGCTGGGCTGGTACGACGACGTTCCCGTCGAGCCCGTGGTCATCTCCGACGTGGAGATAATAAAAGAGGCAGAGTGACATTGCGCAGGGTCGTCAATTTCAGACCCTGCGCCGTTATATTCGCTTTCTGCGCGGCAGGCGTGCTTTCTTCGCTTGCCGCGTATTTTTACTTCGCCCTCGGCGTGGCGCTCATCGCCGTTACGGTATCTCTCGCGCTCGCGCTTCTTATCGTGAGCGCGGTAAAGGGCAAAGCCGTTGCCGCGATCACCTTTGCCGTCGCCGTGGCGGTGACCGTAGCCGCCTGCGCGATGTTCTTCTCCTCGCTGTCGGGCCGCATCACCCTGCGCGAGGACGTGACGTACACCATATCCGGCAGGCTGACGGAGAGTTTTACGCACGACGGCGGCGAGCTCACCGCGGTGCTCGGCGATCTCGTCGTGAACGGGCTGGAAACGGACGGCAACATGACCGCGGTGTTCACCGACGACTACGGGGACATGAGCGGGCTGGACACCGGCGACCGCGTGACGTTTTCCTCGACCGTATCCCCCGCTCCGCTCATCGCGAACGACGGCAGCGTGAACGCCTCCTATGTACGCACGGATATGCGCTATTACGTTTACGCCGAAGCGGCGGACGTATATTCGGTAACGGAGGGCGAGCCGACGTTCCTCGAAAGCGCCCGACTGCTCGTGCGCGACACGCTGGTATCCTGTACGGACGAAACGACGGGAGGCATCGCCTACGGCATGATCGTCGGCGACCGTTTCGCGATACCCGACGCCGCAAACGAAGCGTATTCCGCCGCGGGCATCGGGCATGTGCTTTCCGTCAGCGGGCTGCATATATCTCTGGCGGCGATGATGCTGTCGCGGCTCATAGAAGCTCTGCGCGCGCCCTATCTCGCGAGCTGCATAACGGTGACCGCGCTGCTCGCGCTGTATACAGTGTTCACGGGCGCGGCGGCTTCCGCCGTGAGGGCGCTCGTGATGTACGCGATGAGTTTGTGGTCGCGCTATCTCGGAAGGCGGGACGCGCTCAATTCGCTGTTCGCCGCATGCACGGTATGCCTGATGATATCCCCGTTCTATCTGTTCGAATGCGGCTTTCTGCTGAGCGCGGGCTCGGTATACGGGCTCATCGCCTTTTCCCGACCGGTCTCGTCTCTGTTCCGACGGCTGCGATTTCCCCGCTTTCTCGCCGACGGACTTGGTGCGTCGCTCGCCGTACAGGTGGCGATACTGCCGCTGACCGCCGTGTTCTTTTCGGAGATCGGGCTGTACGCGATAGTCGTCAACGCGCTGCTCATGCCGCTGCTTTCCGCGGTGTTCGTAATGCTCGTCGCGCTGCTGCCGTTCATGCTCATACCTCCGCTGTTCTTCGTCGGCTATCTGCCCGCGGTCGGCATAGGCTGGATGAGCGCGCTATCCGCATTCGTCGCCTCTCTTCCTCTGGCGGTGATCGTCGTAAAAGTATCCGCTCTCGCGGCGCTCGTGCTGCCCGTGAGCTTTATCGCGAGCAGATACGTGCTCGTCGGCAATAGGTATATGCGGGTGATCGCCGCGGTGACGCTCTCCTGCTTCCTCGTCATCGCGAGCCGCAACGGGATCATGTCGGACAACGCGGTGGTGTTCCTCGGCGGCTCTTCCGCAGCCACCGTAGTCGTGCAGGGATCGAACGCCGCGATAGTCGCCGATTGGGAGCACGCGTCCTCGGTATCCTCCGCGGTCTCCCGCAGCCGCATAACGAATACGTCTTTCGAGGTGCACGTCCTCGACCTCGGCTACGACGCCGCCATGGGTATCGCCGAATTCGCACGCGACTATACGGTGACGCGCGTCGTCGTCCTGCCGAGCGGCGATCTCGAAGGCGTGGGCGTGCTCGTCGACCGCGGCATACCCGTCGAGGACGTCTCCGACGGCGGCATGCTCGACGTCGCCTACGTCGGCGGCACCGCCCGCGGCTGGGTGCACAAAGCGGGCGGCAAGCTGTGCTTTTTCACGACGGGCACCGTCGGCGACGATCTGCTCCCCTATTTCGACATCCTCCGCGGAAAGTCATATTACGGCGACGCGCAAAACGTCTACGCCGCCTATACCGAAAAGGGCAATGTCATCCCGTTCGGAGAGTCCGAAAAGTTTTCAAACTGACTTACTTGCGCGGCATTGACAACATATCGATTTTTTCGCAAAGGACGGCGGAGAGCATTTTATACCCCTCCCAGAAACCGTGGACGGCAGAGAATGCCGCTCAGACGCGGAAATGACAAGGGAGCATACTACCGTCGCCGAACATGCGGTAGCGTGAGGCGGAGTATGTGACCGATGTCATTTACGCGTATCAGCGGTATTATATGCCGTCCCACGAATAAGACAAGCTGCCTGAAACGGGAACGAGCGGCTCATAAGAACCGCTCGCCCCGTGTGTTAGGAGAAAATGTTTGCAGTGGTGGATGATGGTGGTGGTTTCTGCAAACATAATGAAGATTGTCGTCGTCAGGCGTTTTCGGGAGAAGAAACTCCCTCAAACATCTTACACTTGGATTATAAACCATATCGGAGAAAAAATCAAGCCTTTTGACACAAATGGTCTTTTTTTTTGCGTAAATTGCTTTTTGCCGGTACGAACGGCGGAAAAAACGCGCGTTCCGGCATATCCGAAGGCGGCAAAGCGCTTTTCGTAAGGCGGGTCAGACGCCGAGCACTCCGCGCTCTTTAAGGTATGTCACGAGTAGCTCGTCGCTGTGCGCCGCCTCGCTGCCGACCACGGCAAGCGGACGCGCGACGACCGCTCCCGGCGCGGAAGCGGATATGTCCGCCTCGCTCCTGCCCGCGCCGCTGCCCTCGTGCGTGCATACGGGAAGTATGCGCTTGCCGGAGAAGTCCGCGCTCTCGAGGAACGTCCTTACCGCCATGGGCGCGGTACCGCACCAATTGGGGTATGCGAGTATGACCGCGTCGTACTCCGAAACATCGGGAACGGGAACGGCAAGCTCGGGGCGTATGCCCGCGGAAAGCTCCGCCACCGCCGCGGCTACCGTCTCTTTATACGTTTCGGGGTAGGGCGAAGCGCTCCTTATCTCATACATATCGCCGCCGACGAGCGCATGCAGCTTTTCGGCGACCTTTGCGGTATTGCCCTTGTTTATGTAGACTATCCGTCCGCCGAAATAGTTCTCGCCCTTGTGCGAGAAAAATGCCGTAAGTATCTTCATGTCCTTTTTCATATACCGAATATCTCTTTTATCTTTACCGTGACCGCGTCCTCGTCGTTCGAGCCGATGACGGGGAAAAGCTCCTTCATGCCGCCCGGCGCGTTCGCCACCGTAAAGCGGCTGCCGCATAACTCGAGCATCTCACGGTCGTTGAAATTATCGCCGAATGCCAGGCATTCCTCGGAGCGCGTTCCGGTGATCCCGAGCACTTCGGCGAGCGCCGCGCCCTTGTTCACGCCCGCGGGAGCTATATCCACCCAGTCGACGCCGGATATCACCTTTTCGGTACCTGCGGGAGCGGTGAACTTCTCGTAGAACTCCGCCGCCCTGCCGTAGCAATATATCGCCACCTTGCATGCGGGTGCGCTCTCCGCGCCGCGGTCGTCCGTTTTGCGGCGGCGCAGGTAATACCTGCTCATCTCGCGCACGAACGTCGGCTCTTCCGAAGAGTATACTCCTTCGCGGGCGCAGCAGCATACCGCGTGAGCTCCGCCGATCTTCCTCACTTCCGCAAGCGTTTCGGCGACGCTCTCTGCCGTCATGCGGCGGCAATCGGAGATAGTGTCTCCTCTGCCGTTTATCGCGCCGTTCTCGCTTATGATGTACATATCCTTCGACAGCGGAGAGAGGGTCTCGTAAATATTATCGTACTGCCGCCCGCTCGCCGCGACGAAAGTCACTCCCCTCGCCGTGAGCTCCGCCGCGACGGAAAAGAAGTCCGCGGGCAGGCTCTTATCCGTATGCAGCAACGTCCCGTCCAGATCGAACGCTATCAGTTTTATCATGCGGTGCACCGTCCTTCGCGCTTTATTATAATAAAACGGCGGTCGTATGTCAATCATGTGCGGGAAATGACAAAAATTTTACCGGTTATGCGGCGCCGATATCAAACGACATACCCGGTGCCGACCCCAATAGAACACATTTATCGGGCAATATCACGGGTGATGCACGCGAAAC
>ERZ1108167.385-NODE-385-length-27014-cov-16.930821_pt1 | contig 27014 bp, 16 predicted proteins | sample MGYA00403703_ERZ1108167 | MGnify/ENA primary metagenome ERZ1108167 (study PRJEB35170, sample SAMEA104062411) | human gut metagenome | biome: human gut; feature: human-associated habitat; material: faeces | place: Denmark | collected 2012-05-11 ...
TCGCTAATTTTCAAGTCATATGCAATACGATAGAATCGACCATGACCAAAATGCTCTACAATACCATCTTTTTCAGAGAAGAAACATGGCACTACAAACTTAACATCATCACAACGAGTATAATTCTTGGCTGCATCACCAGATTTACCAACTTTTTTATCCAATAGATTTAATGTACCACGGTTCTTATCGTCTTTATAACTGTCGATACATTCTTGAAGAATCGGAATACGCTTACCTTCAAAATTACCAGGTCGAGTAATGCGCATGTAAGATTTTTTAGAGTTCATTCTACCCGTATGGATATTTACATACTGATCATTCCAATCAATAGATGGCGTATCTTTCTTCTTTTGCATTTCATAATCACCAGAATACGACATTTTTCTAGATTCACTAGGTACAGCAAAATAGTTATTGTCTACAGTCTGAATAATAAAGCCAGGTGTTGCTTTTGTAGCAGCTTTCATTTCACCTTTGCCATTCTTTTCCATCCCTACCATGCGAGAAGCATAGTATTCTTTGAGAGATTTAATAGAACTTGCAAAATCACGGAAATACAAATGTCTATCTTCGAAATCACCAAGACCTGTGCCTCGTTGGTAAGGTCTAAAGCTACTAGCCGTAACAATCTTAAAGATTTGTTTTACCATCCCCTTAAGGCTGGCCCCCGGAATTGTAGGATTATCTTGTCCACCATAAAATTCAAGTGGTGTATCCTCGTCTTGTTTAGATGGACCACCAATGAATAATGGTGTTTCTGTAGTAATCGTAAGGTCGATATAGCCTGTATGTGTATCAGCTTGTTGTACATGATCACAGTATACTTTGAGTACATCTTTTGTAACCCCTTCAAAGTGACCATTGTAAAACTCAGCTGGAATTACATGCTCTGGCAAACGAACAAAGTTGTACGCTGCGCTTGCTGGCTCACTTGGGTATTTGCTGTTACCACCGCTGCGATTACCACCTTGATTATTGTAGGAATTATTATAGCCACCAGAGCGATTTTGACCGCCACGATTGCCACCGGAATGTCTTTCATTGGCTACTTTTTCAACATCCATCCCTGGGTTATTTCGTGCAAAGAAGGCCGCACTAGCAGCATGTCTATTTTTACTTTTACCTTTACCAGCCATACTAGACCTCCTTATCCACAATTTCGACATATCGATAATCTGTATAGCTCGCTTGATGATTATCTAAATAGCCAATGTAATTGCGTGTCGTTAAATAACAGTATTGTTTTGTTGTGGCCACAGGGATAATTTGTGAAAGTTTACGTCCTGTATCAACTAAGCTTGTAAATCCTTCTACTCGGTTCAATTGAGTACGACCTGCATCAACTTCACCAATCATACGGGAGGAAGAGTCAACGTATGTTACAGGTTCACCAGTTTCATCATTAATATAGCGATATACAATCTCGCCATGTTGTACAGTAAGTCGCAACTCTTCAGTTTCATTAAAGATACGCATATCTTGTAGATACGCCAAGTCTACATCAGTCGTACCATCAGAGAATTGAAAGCCACCTTGCTTGTAATAGCCCCATTTAACTTCATGGACAGACCAAGTAATAACTCGGCCCTCTTGTTTCATGTATTCATTTACTACAGCTAGTACGTTCACATTAGCTGTAAGGCCGCATGTGCCGCAAGTACGTGTATATACACCTTCATGGCTATGTAATTGTTTACTCATGAGCACCCTCCTTAGCTAACATTGTATCGTCTGTAGATTGATGTAACGCTTGAACCAAAGATTCAAGCTTAGTAGCTTCACCTTCCGTAACCTTACCAGTACCATCGATTCCATAGCTTTCACCATGATATTGAACCGCAACAGAGTTACCTTTAATGCGGCCATAACCGATTGTACGATTAGCACCCAACGTAATTTGACCTGTCATAAGATCTTTTACAAGGAGTAGCACAAGGCCCGCTTCACTATCACTACAGTCTTTAACAGTCATACGCAATGGGAATACTAACTCTTTACCTTTCCCCTTACGTACAGGATGGTCTTGGAATAAAGCACCATTCATGGCACCGCCTGTAAAGCGGTCCATGCGAATGCGAGGTTGTTCCTCTTGGGTAAAGGATTTATCAAAGTAAACTTCATCTACCATGACACGACCTTTACGACTTTCATTAGTTTTCTCAATGCTATAGCCAAAGAGTGCGTCTACCGCTTGATTGCTACGGCCTAATGCCTGTAGTATACGGCTACAATGGTGACGTAATACGCCCTTAATGGATGTACCTGGAATAAAGAGAGCTACGGACTTATCTTCCCAAGCCTCTTCAAAGATGGATTTAATAAGAACTGTATCTTCTAAATAGCATTCCATATCTATAACAAGGTCTTTTTCAGCAATCATGCGTCGCTCAGGAATAGCAACAGATGTACCAACTTTACGTAATAACCAGGCTTTTACATGTTCTGGCTTAGTGAAGTCATAATGCTCTAAAGAAATATCTTTACATGCTACGCGACCTAAACCATTCACCGTACGAGCACCAATGGAGATGCCGTTTTTAAGTAGATTAGCTAACGCTACAAGAGCTCGCTCAATCTTATCCGCTTGATTTTCGTGGCATTGACGAATCACGCAATCGATACGCAATCGACCAGTCGCACCAGACTCGATGACTTCGAAGTCATATTTTGCGCCATCTTTAGTGACACCACGCACATCGTCTATACAGATGCCATCACGAACGACAATATTTGTATTATCTAATGGAATATCATTGATCTGTAATGCGCTTTGTGTACCTTTGTCATCAATGGAACCAAATAATACATCTTCAGATACAGGTTCAAGGCCTTGAATCGCTTGGCGCAATACGCCTGCTAAGGATGTACCAGGAATGAATGGTTGACCATCGTGATAGGTTACCACGATATCGTCTACAGTATCATTTAAAATATCATTACTAACACCAGCTCGAATAACGAGAGGGCTTGTGAGTTTGACAGTACCAGCTAGAGTGTACCGCCCTATTACACTTGCAGAGTTTAACATACGACGGTCCTCCTTACTTAATCTTTCTAATATGTCTAAAGAAATATGTCCAATATTCGTAGGCCACTACATTTGAAAGTTTTTGTTTGTCGAGCCCTACCATATCGACTAATTCAGCAGGAATTTCGTAGTATGTTCCACTTTCGCCAGATTTTGCTAAACAAGCTGCCACTAGTGTAGGCGCATCAAAATCAATGATATACTCCATCAAGTTAACACGTTTTGTTTCACTGCGCGTATAAGCATGCTCTAAATGGAACTCACGCAAGTTCTTTTCAATAACTCTAGGCTCATTTTTCTTTTGCCCTTCTGCCTTCTTGTCTTCCAAGAATTGTTGTAATTGCTTATGACCAGTTTCATGATTTGTACCAAGTTCAGTCAATAGTACAGATGCAAAATGCTTAGATATACCACTTCTAGACATAGTACGTTTAATATACGTATCTACATCGTGAGCAGCACGCAAACGAGCATTTACAATAACTTGTTTTTCCAATACCTTTTTTGCAATTTCTTGTGTTGGCATATGTAAAGATTTGAGCTTAGGTACTTCTTGCTTACCTAATTTCACTAGTTTGAACTCGCCAGGAGTCCATAAACGGCCTTGACCGTAGCCCTCTTGAAGTCGAGTACCCATGCCGTTATACAAGATATTTTGTAGTTTATCTAGATCATCTTGAGACCAACCAGATTCCTTTACAAGCTCTACGATACTACCAGCAGATGCAGACGCTTCAGCGCAACTACGAACGCCCCAAATACTATTAAAGCTTTGCTCCTCTTGATAAGAAGCAAACACAGTACCTACAGAGATATCTGAACCAATTGATTGGGCTGCTTGAGCTACTACATGACCAATAGACTCATTACCTAGCACTAATGGCGTATGAAGTCTTACATATACAGAGTTACCACTATTTACTGGCGTTGGAACAGCTGTAATATCACCAATTTCAACGATACAATGACCATATTCAGTACGACGAGAGCGACCGATATGACAATCCAACTGTTTAGGAAATTGACGAACAAACTCTTCTAATGCAGCTTTAGGCCCCACCACAGAACCTACAAATACTTGATTTGGTTCAATGTATTCATAGTTAAAAATATTTCTGCCCTCATTACTGCGACCTTGCACACGTTCTTGCTCTAAGGAACGAGACATATGTAATTTAATAGCCGTTTCAATTTGTACAGGACTACATTCTTTACCATCTACAATCACAAAACCTTTAACACCTTTAAAACCCAAAAGATCTTTACCGGTGTAGAAGTCTACGACATCATCACTGGCATAGCCTTCTGCATTTTTGTTCTTTTGTAAGCTCAACGGTGCTGGGAAAGACGTACCTTTTGGCGTATGCTTATAGGCAGCAACAAATCGTAAGTCACCATAGAATAACTTCATAAAATCCTGGTTTTTATGAGCTTCTCTACCAAGCTTATGAGAGGAAATAAACTGAGATGCAAAAAGACCACGCAATACTCGACCATCAATAGAGCCACGTGTAGATGTTAATACACCTGCCGTGGAGGAATTCGCAATAAGCGTTGGGGATTTAACGGTAATCGTAATATTTACTTGTTCCATAATGTACCCCCTAAAGATTCTAAATCAAAAGATGTGTCATCAATTATGCATTCTACTTGGCCAAAACCGCGGTTACGTTTGCCACCAATGCCAATCAAATTACGCACTGCACATGTTAAAATCAATCGTTCTGTTTCCGTCATATCTTCCACATCGATTTGACCACTAAAAGCAAGACCCCTATTGAGAACGCGAGAATTATGCAACGTCCCCTCTAGTGCTGTACCTGTTACTTGATCGATAGATGTATAATAACGCATAGACGTGTACTCTTCGAGGACACGTTCCTTCGTAAACACTGCTGGATATTGCTCTTCAAGAGCCGCTAATTCACTAGCTACCACGTCATAATCAGCAATTGTTAAATTAGAAATAGATAATCTAGGGTTATCCTCTGCACCTTCAAGGCGATTAAACAATACCTTTACATCATCAATAGTAAAGGTATTCAAACCTGCGGCATGCATCATTTCAGCTACTTCAATGGCACTTTCATATAAAACACCACGCACACGTTTAGCAGGAATAAAAGGAATTCCATAACGATCATGGACGATAGTGCTGTCCGTGTTGACATCGCCTTGGCCAGACATAAGCATCGTTGGCGACAATAATTTAATAGTTAATGTGTACATACTTACTCCAATCCAGGCAAAACATAATCCATTAATTCTATGGCATCAACATATGGCGTACGCATTTTACCATTTACCTTAGCCCATAGTTTTTCTTTGAAAGCATCCCAACCAGCTACAGTAGGCATAAATTTATTAGTGTTGCGTAGTTGCTCGAGGAATACAGTCCACATATGTTCATTATCTTGTAATACAGAACGCAATTCTTTGACCTTATTATGAGCCAGTAAATCACCTGAATATGCTTTATCCTTAACCAAAATAAATTGATGTGTACACTCTAATAATTTTGAAAGAGCAAATATATCTTTTTCAGCCTCAATATTATCATTAAACACTTGATATGGCCCAAAATGCATATTCCCTGTTAAACTGCTATATTCATTAGCGAAAAACTGCTCCAAGGTAGGTGCTGTTTCACCATGAAGGAAAGCAAAGTCCATCCAACAAGATTCATTAACCTTATGCACCGCATTATACTCGCGCATTTTAGATTTAGCGCTATCGCAAAGCTGCTCTGCCATTTCATAGCCTCTAAAGAATGGGTAAGACGTAGGAATTACAGCAATACCAGCGCAAGAAGAAATGGACATGCCGTTCTTATCACTCAAGAGTTGTTGCATTAAATAGTGAGATGCTTGCACTGCAATACGAGCATTGCAAATAAAAGTAATATCATCGCCACCAATGATAATCGGACGGATTGGCAACATATTCTTAGACAATTCGAGGTTTTCATCAAGAATATCGTATTTATCAATAATCCATTGCACCAATGCTTTAAAGCTCTCCAATGTCTTTGTAGCTACACGTTTAGAAAGAGCACTGCGTCCTTCTAATGTTTTACATTGTCTAAAGTGAGCACCCATGTTATTACCATCGATATGAACAATAGCAATATCATTAATTCCTGTTTTACTCTTTTCGGTAGATTGGTTTTGACCTAACTCTTCAAATTCAGATGGAAATACCCAATCAGTCGTTTCCGTACCAAATAAGTCTATTTTTAACCGGCTATTCGCAGCCTCAAAGGCTTCAAATTTAGCTGTGAAGGATGTAGCAACTAAGCGCTTTTCATCACCAAAGCTTTGCGTTGTATCTGCTACATCACCACTGAAATCACAAATAGTTGTCAAACCTGTATTAGCAGGATGCACTATTGGATTCAATGCAAATTGATTAGCTTTCAATTGTTTATATAATTTGCCGAGATCTGCAGAAAACTGTGTTCCATCAAGAGTAATGTAACCAGTTGTGGCACCTACTTTTAGACCTGGATACTGCACCAAAACTTGAGTCGTAAATTTCTTAACAATATCTTGAACCAAACTTTCATGTTTATCATCTATAAGAACCAGAGCATTACCGCCGCCAATATACGCAACGTATATAGTTTTTGGAAGAGATGTAATGCTGTCACTACGTGTCAACCAGGATGTAGTGTCAGCCTCTACCCCAAGCTTATTGATAATTTCTTTACACAATACATCCTCAAACAATCTATCCACAATAAACGATGCTCCAACATTGGCCTTCAGTTTATTGTTAGCAAAAATATACTTTTGAATAGACTGCACATCAAACAATATGGCATTTACTTGCATAGGCTCACTCCTTACCTATTAACACAACATTTATAAATGACAATATTCTCGAAATTGAACAAACTGAAAGTTGACGATTTTCTCATTTATGCCTGCTTCGTAAGATTCACTCACCAAGCGCTCACTAGTGGCTACTAATACAGTAATTCCCACTGCTAATAGTCGTTCCACTAAAGCGTGACAGTATACAAATTCCCCCTGGCACAAGACAGCCTGTGGATTGAGACTTATAATCCTCCCTGCATATTCCTGTACTAGCTGCCCAATTTCACCAGATGGTAACGCTGGATCAATGAGGGGAAATGGTATATCTACCACCTCACCATATTGATGAGCTGCTGCCAACTGTTCATCCGACCAATATTGAGAAGGATGATTCGTATGATTGATAAACATAACCACTCCTCACTATACAAACTACAAAACAAAATTCATTTATTATTCATCTTTAATGATAGCAAATCGTATAAAAAAAATCACTCATAAATACATGATTTATGAAAGATTTTTCATATTTTATAAATTGTATATAATTACACGAATGTATAGGCTGATACCATATTTTTACATATACATCGGCTCCTACTATCAAGATATATTCTCAGACTTTTCAATATCTACTGTTTCACCTAACGATTTGAGATATGAAATAAAAGCTTGTATTTCTTGTTGAATCCATTTTCTTGGTGCTAGATTATCAAGGCGAGAAAGCTCCGCTTTCATATAGTTCTCATAAAGTTCCACCCATTCCTTATTGGTCTCTTTAGATAAAAAACAACCTCGTTCTGATAGATCAAAATCTTCAGGGAGTATCATATGACGATTCAATAGTTTTAATACAAAGCGATCGATTATATCTTGTCTAAATATATCCATTACATCGTACACTAAACTATCCTTTCGATTATTCGTGCTATGTAGAACACCTATGCGTACATCTAAACCAGCAGTCAACAAACAAGCACGTACTTCCCGTTCTAAAAACGAATAGCCATAACTCAAGATAGCGTTAACAGGATCAGGGCTAGGATGACGTCTACGGCCAGAAAATTCCCATGGTTCAGATAATACATGCCCTAATACAGAAAAATAAGTCCTAGATGCTAATCCCTCTATACCACGTAATGTGTCTACTTTTTTTGTTCTTTCTACACGTTTCAGCAACGCTTGCATCGTTCTATGTACGGCCACAAAATTTGGAATACATTTACTCTTTTTGTACTGATTCAACAAGGCTATCTGACCTTTAATCTTACGTCGAACAATATATTTTGCCCCATCTAAGGCAAATTCTTGATTTTGAAAGCATGCTACTTGCCACAACAAACGTTGTAAAGTCGTATGCTCATCCCCTAAGGTCCCTACAAGCTGATACTTATAATCTACAAACTGAATGAGAGAACCTTGCTTCACTAAAGAAAACATAACCTGCGTAGAAATTTGAATCGTTCGGCCTAATACAAGATTTGATACAGTCGCTATAGGAATTTCTTTAATAACAGAATGATCTTTTTCAAGTACTAACAATCCTCCATCTTGTCGTATCGATATACCAGGTGTCATTACATATAAAGTTTCTAACATCACAACCTCCTAGAAAATTAAATAATCAACATCTTATCCTCTGTTAATGGAATCATTTTATTACACCATATAGGTGTCTTAGCTGTGTCAGAAATAGAGACGATGAGGAGACGCCGTGTTTCATCCCCTTGTGTTAGCACCTCGAGCTTTTTGGCAATCGTTTCTACTCTAACGTGAGCATGAACACATAAAAACACACTATACTGTATGCGGTAACAGAAGGATTCTAAATACTTAACTACCTTATTTCTAATTTTAGTATCGGAAATATCATAAGAAATAAGATACCGCATCAGAACCTCCTGTATCTTTACTTTCTACCATTAGTCAGAGAATCAAAAATCATAAGCAATACAATCCCACATAAAAATATCCCTATGAAGCCAGTCATTCCATTTACTCCTTTACTAAACAACAATCATTGAATCTGGTCTTTCACCATAATTATTAGAGTCTTCATCCCCTGGCATCAGCACTAAACCAATTTTTACAAATCCCATTATTTTAGCCAAAGTGGGCTCAAAAATAGCTATTATAGCGGCCACAATATAAATCCCTGCTAAATAAGTTGGCCCATTTAAATCATGAATACGACGGGAGGCAATAGCTAACTCTCGAACAACAGAATACCCTATGATTGACCAACCCAATACCCAGAAAAACTTTGATACAGGGGCAAGACTAATACAAAGGCCTCCAAGATAGCCAATACCAATGATCATCAACAAATTCATAAAATAAGAGCGACGATTCATACGCCCTGATAAGGACAACATAGACTTTAATTCTTGCTGTAAATTTTCCATAATACCCTCCTTAATAATCATTCCGTGATGGTAATACAAACCACACCAATAAAGTTAAAAACAACATTGCCATATACTACCTCCTATATAAGACCAATTAAACTTATTGAGTTCATTATACGAATCATACTGAAGGTGAACTAATCAGAAAAACTAGGAACAAAAAAAGAACTGTATCTTTGTGTGACATACACAAGAACACAGTTCTTTATTATTATGTAGTTTTTAAGTTAGATATTCCCATTCTTCGACGCATACCGTAAACGGTAAGCACTGTTGCAACCTTGGAAATTCACCACACACGGAACATGGACCGGGTTTCAATACCGTAAACGGTAAGCTGAATCCCTTATCACCCTCGTTTTACCTTCACTTCGTTCAGGCACTTGAGATATGCGGACCTCATCGTCGCTCTGCTCCTCTGCTGTCTCGCACCCTTCTGCGCATACCGTAAACGATAAGCACTGTTGCAACGAACTCATTAGACGAATTGAAGAACGAAATCAAGAACGTTTCAATACCGTAAACGGTAAACTGAATCCCTTATTACCTTCGTTTTACCTTCACTTCATTCAGGCACTTGAGATGTGCGGACCTCATCGTCGCTCTGCTCCTCTGCTGTCTCGCACCCTTCGGCGCATACCGTAAATGGTAAGAGCTGTTGCAACTCAAAAATCACAGGTAAAGAATTTTATATTGTAGATCTGTTTCAATACCGTAAACGGTAAGCACTGTTGCAACTCTTGGCTCAAGAGAAAGGATATAAATTCTTCTTGTTAACGTTTCAATACCGTAAACGGTCAGATTGGGCTCCCATTGGATCAAAAATGCCGATAAGCATAAGTAAATACTGGTGGTAAATGATTTTTCTAAGGTTACAGTAATTATAAGGGTTTCTCGATTTTACGTCAATATTCTTTATCGTTTTCTTTCTGACTTATGGCTTATTTTAATTAAATGTAGATAGTATCTAAGTTTAACAACCTTTAACTTAATTTGAATGCCTAAAAAAAGATTTAGTCTATCTACTATATATAAAAAGACCTATCCATACATCATCATATGAATAGGCCTATATACAATTATATTCCATCATTATTTTTACTATTAATCCTCAAGATACCAAGCGAATATATACAACAATAGTAATCCTATTAAAGTTGACATATACACCTCTCCTATACTCAATCAAATAATTCGTCTAGTACAAAATCTACTGCTTCATCAACAGCTATTTCTATTACTAGATCCAATAGTTCATCCATATTTTCACCTCATTACAATTAAAACCTTTTAATACAATCCTTAAAACTTACATCTCCTGTTTTCTACTAATTTATATTGTAACAATTGTTTCATACATTTTCTCCTTACATTAGTCCTCAAATAATTTACATACTATTAATCCTACGGCAAAGCCTATATATGGATACATACTATCATCTACCTTTCTTAATATATCAACCAACAACTAGTCATCAGACTTAACGGCTTGATATACGGACACACCTAATAATACACCTGCTGCAAAACCTTCCCATGCGGCTGCGGCCGCTGCTGCTGCAAATAATGGTAGCATATTAATTCCTCCTAAAATACATATAAACAAAACAAATCCTTTGACATTTACAATTTCAGATATCCAATTTTACAAATCATTCATTACCCCCCAACTCATATGACTACATTAACTATCCATAGTATAACCTTATCAAAAATACAATTGAATTCATAAAAACTAAGGCGAACTATCATCTCTATAATTCAAGTATTTCTCTCTGGGTTACAAAATAATTATAGAATGAAAATCGATAAGTCCATATTCAAAAAAACTAAGACGCAAAAAAGGGTGAATCTAAAGATTCACCCTTTTACATTAAATATGAAAATACACAATCATAAACGATAAAAACTGTTACTTTGTCACCTTCGTTTAGGTACTTGAGATGTGCGGACCTCATCGTCGCTTTGCGCCTCTGTTGTCTCGCACCCTTCTGCGCATACCGTAAAAGGTAAGTACTGTTGCAACATCTACAGTATACCTTGCTGCTAAAATTAAAATTCTTGATGCGTTTCAATACCGTAAACGGTAAGTACTATTGCAACTATATTATGGCTAATACAACAGAACCAATCAGGTTTCAATACCGTAAACGGTAAGTACTATTGCAACTTAATAATGACCATATCAGCATGAAAATTGATTACAGTTTCAATACCGTAAACAGTAAGTACTGTTGCAACCTGAAAAGTATCCTTGGAGCGTGCCTGTTATTATTTCAATACCGTAAACAGTAAGGCTATTACCTCATCACCTCTGTTTTACCTTCACTTCGTTCAGGTACTTGAGATTTGCGGACCTCATCGTCGCTTTGCTCCTCTGTTGTCCCGAACCCTTCGGCGCATACCGTAAACGGTAAGTGTTGTTGCAACCATCGGATACATCTTCTACCAACCAGGCGGAACAGACTATCAGCGTGTTTCAATGCCGTAAACGGTAAGTACTGTTGCAACATATCGTACCTGGGAACAATGCAAAATGAGTGTTGAAGGGTTTCAATACCGTAAACAGTAGGTACTGTTGCAACTCAAGTATCAACATTTACTGCATTGGATTCCATGAGTTTCAATACCGTAAACGGTAAGTACTGTTGCAACGCTGACGGTGTTCAGGAATTAGTTTACGAATACCGTAGATAGTTTCAATACCGTAAACGGTAAGTACTGTTGCAACTGGTTGAGTTATCGTGGATTAACTCTGCCAAAACATAGTTTCAATACCGTAAACGGTAGGTACTGTTGCAACTGTTTAGCACCTTTACCCATAACAGTAGTTTCAATACCGTAAACAGTAGGTACTGTTGCAACTAGCTAAAGGAATTAAAGCAAAAGGTTTAGATGGTAAGGTTTCAATACCGTAAACGGTAGGTACTGTTGCAACATAATCAATTTAAAAAAGTGGTAACAACAAGTAAAAGAGCGTTTCAATACCGTAAACGGTAGGTACTGTTGCAACGCAACCAAATTATCAGTAGTGAATGCTGATGACTCGTTTCAATACCGTAAACGGTAGGTACTGTTGCAACTTACAAGAAAAAGAGCAACTTCCATTAGTTGATAAACTGTTTCAATACCGTAAACGGTAGGTACTGTTGCAACATTGAAATCGCTAAATCATTACCAGAAACAGTGTTTGTTTCAATACCGTAAACGGTAGGTACTGTTGCAACCATACTAATAATTAAGACTTTCTTATCGGATTTGATAAAGTTTCAATACCGTAAACGGTAGGTACTGTTGCAACGGTTCTCTTAGTGCCGCAAAGATTTCTTCTACTGTTTTTGTTTCAATACCGTAAACGGTAGGTACTGTTGCAACTTGTAATGTTTCCAATACATGAATAACGATAAATAGCCCGTTTCAATACCGTAAACGGTAGGTACTGTTGCAACAGTGTCTCTTGAAAAGCCAGTATTCATGGAGCTAAAAAATAGGTTTTGGAAAACCTCATACCGAAAACGGTCAGTTTGTGCTCCCCTTAGATTAAAAATGCTCATGAACATAGGTAAATACTGGTGGTAAATGATTTTTCTAAGATTACAGTTATTATAAGGTTTTTTGAATTTGGCGTCAATATTCCTAATCATTTTCTTTTTTGATCATCTTAGCCAAATACAGATAAAACTTATATTCAGCAAATTTTATAATACATTTAGTACAGTAGAAAATGATTGTGACCGAATGTTACATATATAAAAGACCTACTCATATGAGACATCATATGAATAGGTCTAATTAACATCAGATTCAATTATAATGATCAAAATTACTCCTCAACACAAACATGAACTAAACCAAACTCAACAAATAGTGCCATACAAACACCTCCTCCAATACTAAAAGCTTGAAACAACACAAGTACAATTACATATCTACACGACTAATCTTTCTACACATGTTACCTCCTTATTATATGAACTTAAATTAACCATCTAAAGTATGAAACAATCCAGTCTACCTATGAGTTCATAAAAATAGGACGAATCTTTGGTTTTATGAATCAAAAGGTATTGTATATAGGTTACAAGGTTATTATAAAATGTGAACTCATATATCCCTATTCAAGAAAACTAAGACGTAAACATGAATTTTAAGATTCGCTTATATATATCTATTATTTTACTGTGGGCTAGGCTCTATGTAATTTATATAAAATTTGGTATATTATTCATAAAAGCTTCATTTTTTATTCTCGATTCTCTAGGAGCCATATTATGGAACATCATATTTACCTAACATTTTTAAGCACCTTACATACGAAAAATAATCCATATAATCCGCAAAAGCTAGAAAAAACAGTTGTTAATCTTACTGAGATAGCTCCCTTTGATATCATCCGTCAAACCAATGAATCAGCTTTAAAGTATCTTTTACATAATAAAAGAAAAGAGAACTCTACTTTCAAATTAGATAAGCTATTCTTTTTTAAATCACCAGAAATGGAGAATACATTTAAAGAATCTACCATATCAAGCCTCAACGTATTTGAAGAGCAAATGTGTGATTATATCAATAAAACAAGTATACCTATTACGTGGAGCCCAGAAACAATTAATTATATAGATTGTGGTGACATCGACTATATAGACAATCTAAAGGATAGCATCATAGATATGTCTCAAGCTATAATGGAATATTACAAAAGCAAGTCATCTGACGACAGGGTTATCTTACATGTAGACTTATCTGGTGGCCCACGAACAGCTATTATGCTGATGATTGCCATCATTAGACTAGTAGCTTTTCAAGGTATTGAAATTGGATCTATTTTATATGCCAATGTAAATGCAAATAACAATAGCATAGTTCGAGTATATGAAGGGAACTCCATCTATAATATTTACGATATGATTACAGGATTTGCTGAGTTCAACCAATTTGGTAGTGTTGATACATTAAAAAACTATGTAAACACCTTAGACAATCCCGATGTCCAAATCAAGGAACTAATCTCTAGCATGGGAGATTTTTCAGAAGCCGTTCGTCTATCTAGTCGCGGTATATTCCAAAGATCCATGGAGGACATTCATAAACTTTTAACAGATATCGAATCCTCTAAACAAGAAATACCTGCAAATAATATTGAAAACCATAAAAACTTTGAAATTGAGGCACTCAAATTAATGAGTGGCAAAATTCAAAATAACTATAAAACAGTGCTAGCTAATAAAGAAGACGATTTAGCATACATTGATTGGTGCCTAGCTAATGGTTATCTACAGCAAGCCTTAGCACTATTCGCTGAATTTGTACCTCGTGCTATTTTAGAATCTAAAATGATTATTTTAGATGACACAATCTTCCCTACAGACTCAGACAATGAATTGAGTGCCTCTATGGAGAACTTTAATACGATTAATGAGTATACCGCCAAAACAATGGAAATCGTAAACAATAGAGCGACTAAGATTAATAATAAAATAAAAAGCGTATTACTGAAATACTTTAGTGGTGATTTTTCAAAAGAGTCTAAGCAAATTATCCAACGAACATTAAAAAACAAGAAAAATAACATTAGCACTAACATTACTAGAGAGGATACACAATACCCTAAATTTGAAGAGCAACTAATAAAAGATATTAATCAAATAATCTTAAAAGAAGCAGAAAAAGAGCCACATAATTATTTGAAATACAAAATATTTCCCAATAATAATGTTAATGTGCCTAGTAAGCTACTTCGACTTATCAGTAATATAGGTATAAATACCAAATCTATTGTAGGTATAAATGAGTTTAACAAAAATATTAGAAGATATTTTACTGCTGCACTTGTATATCAATTAAAAGAAATTAAAGACTTACCAAGCGATATTGTAACAGTTAATGATCAATATGAAATTACACTTAACGACACTAATAAACTCTTCAAGGTAAGAGATGCATTTATTTCAATTTTTACAAACTCAAACAATGATGATATATATCGTTTTCTATTTGCTAATTGTGTGTCATATCAATATCCAATGGCTTTATTTCCCCATCAACTTTATGGTATAGATGGACTCACACTTAATTCAGTATTAAAAAGCAATCCAGAAAAAATAACTCAAGTGGCTCGCATATTAAACCTGTATAGAACATTAAAAGGTAGTCGAAATGATACGGCACATGCACGTGAAGAAAAACGGGGCCAGTTTATTGAAAGTGAAGACATAAAAAGGGAGTTAAAACAATGTCTTAATGATATTCGTGAGATTCGTGAGTATATCTGTACGTATAATCAACAATAATTTCATAAAAACCAAAAGGCTATAGATTATTACTATCTATAGCCTCTTATATTAAATATCCTATTTTCTACTCAAGTCTCTTGCCATTGCCACACATTTACGCATCTCATCTAGCAATTCTTGTGAAGTAGTATATTTACATAATGCTTCTTTATTCGCATGATTACTATCATTACGTGCTTTTTTTATCTCAAAGTATTGTTCAATAAACTTCATTGTCTTAGTTACATCCTCTAATACTACATGCGGAATATATACACCCGAAACCTCAAATAAAGGAACCCCTTTATCATACGGTTTTCGTTGTGATAATAATAACTCAGCCGTAGTCACTGCACTATCTTTAGTATCTGGTAATTGATGCATAATAAGACTCTTATATGCCTTATATTTTTTTTCTTCAATTAAATGATTTAATATAGCATTACATACCATATTACGCGCTAACATACTTGTTTTTTTCAACCTAAACGAAGATTTATCTGCATCACAAATAATATACTCTTTATATTCCTCTTTACTTAAAACTTCAGATATTATATTTTTACACAATGACTCTAATATATTATTAAAGTTCTCTATATTCTCTGAGCTTTCTAGAATATCTTGTAAAAACGAGATATATTCTAATAATGTATAATTATCAGCATATCTACCGTCTTGTAAATAAAGTGTAAACCCATATTGATTTAAAAGAACCTCACATTTTTCTCTAAGTTTAGTAGTTTCTTCATCCACCATCAGATGAATACGTTCTTTCTGCTTTTGGAGGTCTCTTTCAACAATTTGTATTTTCTTTTTTTCGTTTCTTACGAATTTAATATAATAAGTAATTACTTTATCGATATTAGGAGCTACTTCATCTTTTTTTGCATTTATCATAGCTGCCAAGCATTGCATACGAGCGTTATTAATAGAATTAAATAAGCGCATAGGCATAGACCGTACATCTTTTTCAGAAGTTTTCTTATCATGATCGGGCATGACTACATTATAAAATGTACTAAACTGAATATTATTCCCCGCTCTATTCCATGCTTTTATAGCAGCTTGGAGCAATCTCTTTTCTTTATTCTGTTGCGTATCTTCATAATATGCATTAAACACGAGTGGATCACACTCTATAATACCTTTATCTACTGCGTATTCCGGTACATATTCACAAAATAAGGTAAGTGCTTGTTGCAAATAATCATGATCTAAACACCAGTCAATATAGGCTAGTTCATCAGAGGCATGATTACGATGATGTTGTAAAAGGGTAGTATACGACTGCTCAATAGGTTTATGCAATAATTCAATTAATTCTTGGTCAAAGGTCTTATTGTTATCTGTATTATTTGCCATACTATGTACTAAGGATAAGCTATCATCAAGACGAGCTATAGATTTTTCAAATGCACCACGGCTTGAAATATTAATAGCTTCTGAAAAGCTGTCCATAGCTTTTAGCAATTTTTTTGTAGCGGTAGCAGTCGATTCAATATTACCTGTTCCAATATTTTCAGGAGACTTAAAGTAAGTATTTAATTTTTTGGCACTACCAAATAGTTTAAACTCTTCAAATCCTGCAATAATATCAAAAAGCTCATAAATATCTAGCACTTTATGAACTGTAATTTCTCCTGGGCCGTTCTCAATCTCCTTATAACCAGAGTAATATACATCATCAACAATGATACCATGATAGGCGAGCAGTCTACTAATAACAAGGAGAATCATAGCTGCATTGCGTGGGCCACCAGTGATATCCATATAGAGGCGGACCTCATCTTTCTCATTGGTGAAAGTATCTTTAAAATCAAGAATCTTCTTTGACATCTCAATGATGCTAGACTTAATACGACTAATATCATCTAAGTCTGTACCACATGGGACATGATCAAGAGCATCTAAAAAGGCCTGCTCATTGTGGCCCATCACGTTATAAAACTTACACATTTGATTAACAAAGATATCATAAGATGATGGACTATTACTTTGATGTGCCATTACACCATCAGTACATAATAAATATATCTTATCAAAGGATATATCTCTTGTTTTTTCATCCTTCCATGTATGGTATAAAATATATTTCAAAGACGACTCATTCGTGGCAATGCTACTACGAATAGCATCTTCCATATCTGCATTTACAATTGTCTTTATACTCGTATTAGACACCTTACTCAAAAAAGATAAAAATATATTATGAATTGCCATAGCTTTCACCAAACCTACATTAATTGATTAACTACACTTGGTCATCCGTGCATTATCAGAACCTAACCTCGAATTTTATCCTTACATTTTATATTGTATCATGTTATATTCATAATTAAGAATCGTTTTGTACAGTCGGGAATGTACATATTTAAAAGGGAGTCAATAATGGCAACAACAACTAATTATCTAAATGATTTAGCTAGTATGCGCCAATTTATCCGCAGCTTAACCTTCGGGAACCATAATAGAGGTAAAGCAACAGTTCGTGGTATCAAAGAAAGTCAGCACGACGATGTGATTCGTCGCCTTGATTATTTTGATATCATACGTCACATTTACACGCAAAGAATTGGGAAAACATCCATTCATCATTTGGCAAAAGATGATTTTATAGATGGCTATAATTATCTTAACAATTTATATGAATTATATGCTGCCGTTCCAGAACAAATTTATGTACAGCTCTGCATCTTATCATATATTGGAGCAAACGATGATGTAACTATTACAGATTTATATACTAATTTAAACCAAGAACCATACTTGGATCACTATATTGATTTGGTAGAAAACCTATATGAACAACGAAACAAAAAACAAGAGCCACCTTGCATTATTGATCAACAATATATTCAACGCCAAATAAAGACATTAGAAATCTTAGGTGCTATCACCAAAACAGAGCTCACAAAAGGCTATACATATTCAATAAAACCAACTATTATAGAGGAACTATCAAAACAGCAGTTGCAAGAGCTAGCAATGGCAGTATTCTTTTATACTAATGTTTCTATTACTTCAGCAGCAGGTCATATCTTACTCAAGAAAATTATGTATTTAATTAATGACTTTTCTTTAAAAGACCAACAAAAGTCTATGTACTATGACTTTAATAATACATATTTTTCTTTCAAGGATAATAATCCAAATAATGTAATTGATGGAGATATTTTCTACCCTTTAGCCGATGCCTTACATCGACAAAAAAAGGTGCGTCTATCCTTTTATGAATCTGGGAAACCTAGGGAAATCGTTAGTCCATTAGCGTTACAAACCTATTATGGGGAAAATAAAAATATGCTATGTAGTATTAATAATGGACGTATCCAATGGAATCGTATCGATCGCATCAAATCTCTTGAGGTTACAAAATATAACAGTACTAATACTGTACCAAAAATACAAACAAGAGATAAAACATTTGATACTTGTATCATTCACTTCTTGACCTTAAAAGATTATGAGTTGGTCTACGATAAATTTATTCGTCACTTCAAAGAGTCACTAACAGTGCTCTCAAGAACAGATGAATATATAGAATTACAACTAGAAGTACCAGATGCATTACAATTATTACCGCAATTACGTAGCTATTTACCTTATGTATATATTACATACACAAACAAATCCAGTATTAAGGATAAATTCTACAATAATTTATACGCCTCTTTAAATATAGATTTTGTAGAACCAGAAGGATATAAAAAGCGAAAGAAAATTAATCGATTCCTTCATCCACTTCAAAGAAAAGAATCTGATAATAACAAAACTAAAAAAGACAAAGACTTAGATGGTACCTATGTATCATCCGTTTTAAACGATATCAACGCTATCACCTTTACGACACAATACCAATTGCAATTAGACTTAATTAATGGTGTTGTCCATACAAAACAAGATATAGAAGGATTAATTAATCATCGTAGGCTGCTCACGCCATCCCCATACAAAAAAGTATTGCGGAATGATAATTATGAGCAATTTCTAACCGATGCATTAGTAGAGCCAAATGAAAATGGTGAAGAGGTTGAGTCCATCCTTCCAGATTTACCTCTTGTTATTATCTCTGATGCTGAAAGAATGTTCTTAAAGGACCTCATTTCTGATACTCGAGCTAACTGGCTGCTTTCACCAGAGCTATGTCAAATATTATCTACTGAATTAGAAACTGTAGACACTACCTTTCCAAGAGGATCATGGACACGTGTTCCAACCATGACAGACGATACTCCGTTAACAATGCAAGTAATCACCCAGTGCTTACAAGCTATCCAAAATAACGAACGTATCATAATTCAAAATAAGGAGCTATCTCCTTGTCGGATAGAATACTCTGTAGGAAGCAATGGCTATACGCTTATTGCCTATGACCATGCAACGGATACCTTTTTAGACTATCCACTACGCGATGAATCTAATATCATAAAAACGGCTGCACCACGACTAGAAGATATAGAAACTATATATTCTAACTATAGAGATGAATCAAAACGAACCGTAACATTTACCTTGCACGATGCAAACAATGCAGTTGATCGTTGCTTTAACTATTTTAGCAACTATACAATTCAAGCTAAAGATATCAACGATGAAGAGTTTACCATTGAAGTTAGCTATCTTCCCTTCCAGGAAATAGATATCTTACGACATTTATTAAAACTAGGCTGTGCAGTCCGAATTACAGATGATGGTCCGTTAAAAAAGCAACTGGAAACAATTTATAAAACAGCACTCATTCATGCACCTAGTATCTAATATTTATAAAATTATACGATTAAAAGGATACCTTTATATACAATAGAGGTATCCTTTTAATAAACTAAAGGACCCAGTCACATATCTCTATGCACTAGGTCCTTTAACTTTCTTGTATCCAAATCAAAATCTACACCAATTATACAATAATACTATGTACTAAAACTTAACGAATCCAAAAACCCGAGGTCACTTACTACGCTCTGTTCGAGATAGTATGAAGCCTGACATATGATTAACTATCTATACAATTTAACAAAATAATTACTTTTCTAATCCAATTCTATACTTACTCAAAATATCACCACCTTACACACTTTAACCGATCAACATACATAAATAAAATTACTCTTCAAGTGCATCAAGCACCGCTACTAACACTGCTACTGCAGAATCCACTGCTAAAGGTGACATAACATCCCTCCTATCATTACAACTAAATATACTATTATTAGAATAATCCATTCCAATTAACGTTCATATACTACCTCCTATACCTAACACTATACATATTTTCTATAATCCCCAACAAGCTACCAATGATTTAATACAAAACTAAGATACCCTAAGCATATTAAAATTATTACCGCTTATCGGCTACATCTTTAGTATAAGATGAAAGCTAATATAACCAAATTCAAAAAAACTAAGACATAAAAAACGAGTGAATCAAAAAATTCACTCGTTTTTTATTAGAAATGAAAATATAGTACAACCCCTTATCACCTTTATTTACCTTCAATCTGTATAGATAACTGCAATATGGAAATCTCATCATTGCGCTGTGCCGCTTCTACCTCACAGTCTGCGACATATATCATAACGGTAAGTACTGTTGCAACATGCAAAAAGAATCATTGGCGAAAACCGAAACATACTTGAAGTTTCAATACCGTAAACGGTAAACACTGTTGCAACAAAAAACTAATTGATGCGTGGAGCTGGCTCAACTCCGATAAGTTTCAATACCGTAAACGGTAAGCACTGTTGCAACACTAAATGGCTAGATGTTGATAAGGACTTAGCCGGTTTCAATACCGTAAACGGTAAGCACTGTTGCAACTGATACCTATAACAAAATTTGCGCAGACTTAAGTAAAGTTTCAATACCGTAAACGGTAAGCACTGTTGCAACGATTTAAAACAAATTAAATAAATCTATTGTCCGAAATGAGTTTCAATACCGTAAACGGCAAATACTGTTGCAACTGTAGAACTTAAGAAGTCATACACGACTTCTGAATTATTTCAATACCGTAAACGGTAAGTACTGTTGCAACATGATCACAGATGAACAAGGTAGAGAATGGTTACTTCAAAAGGTTTCAATACCGTAAACGGTAAGCACTGTTGCAACCTAAATGGCTTGCAGAGTTAGTAGCAGAAGGCAATTTAGTGTTTCAATACCGTAAACGGTAAGCACTGTTGCAACTGATAGAATTGAGATTACAGATCCGGTGGACGTATCGTTTCAATACCGTAAACGGTAAGCACTGTTGCAACTTTATGTTAGTAGAAGAAATTATTCGTGATTGTATTATGTTTCAATACCGTAAACGGTAAGCACTGTTGCAACAAGGTAAATTAGTAAAAATATGTGATTGTGAAATTCCTGGCAAGTTTCAATACCGTAAACGGTAAGCACTGTTGCAACTAAAAATGTTGTTTCTGGCAAAGATTTAGCCACTTCAATAGCGTTTCAATACCGTAAACGGTAAGCACTGTTGCAACTGATAGGTGGTTTTACTTACAAGGTAGAAGCTGTAACGTTTCAATACCGTAAACGGTAAGCACTGTTGCAACTCTTTGAGCCTTTTTGATTTACGGCTCAGTACGTTATCGGGTTTCAATACCGTAAACGGTAAGCACTGTTGCAACTATCTTGCTTCTGAATGGGAGCAACATAATTATAATGAATGTTTCAATACCGTAAACGGTAAGCACTGTTGCAACAGCGTGTCTTAGAAAGCCAGTATTCATGGGGCTTAAAAATAGGTTTTGGCAAACCTCACACCGTAAACGGTCAAATTGTGCTCCCATTGGCTCTAAAATGTCCATGAGCATAGGTAAATACTAGTGGTAAATGATTTTTCTAAGATTACAGTTATTATAAGGGTTTATAGATTTTACGTCAACAATTAAGTTCATTTTCTTTTCATTTGAGTTTAAAGAAAAATATAATCAATCATCTACCCTTATTACCCTTAGTCTAAGACCATACCATAATATCCATGTCAATTCTTCTCATTTAATACCATATTTAGACAATTAAGATACTATCTACTATCCCCAGATAAACAAGTAAGACTGTACAAAAAACTCTATCTATAAACTCAGATAAAGCCAATAATATATAAATATTAGCTTTTTAACATTCATATATTTCTAGTGGAAACTATTCTATAATTTCACACTTCACACCACCCATACCAAGTGCCGTTTTAATACCAAGTCCAGTAAATTGACTATAATAACTCAATAGTGCCAAAATTTTTTGCAATTCTATATTTCTTTTAAATTGCATAACAATTTGACCTCGGAATCCTCTTATCTTTATGCCTTCAAGACTATAAATTCCCATACGTAGATTATAGTCTCGTATAAATACCCCCTTCTCAAAAGTATCTATAAGGTAATCAGCATCCATCGTTCCAAAAGTACTAAAGTGATTCCATTGACGTAATAAATAGCGGTATATACGAAATGCTTCGGGGAAGATTGTATATTGCTGATCTACTTTAAAACTTGTGGTACTCATGCACTGTAACTTAGTCTGAGAGTAGAATGCATCACTACTCCAGAACTTATGTATCAAAGCCTCATAGGAGGTTTCTTCCAAAATAGTTCTATCTTTAATATATAAATAACCTCGCTTTTGCTTTAAGAAGATTTTCTCAGGCATTTCTAACGTAGGTCTTACTATACGATTAACTGCATCAGCTGTTACAGCTGAAAGACGCCATATATATTGTTTTTTATGTTTATCAAAGTAAATATATTGACTATAAGGACGTAAACCAGTCTCATGTAATTGGCCTGCATACTCTGTTCCCACAAACTCCATTAGTACACCATGTAAAACACTACCTATAGACTGTACAATTTTGATAGATAGATCTGCAACTATAACCAACTCTATAGACATAATCTCTACATTATCAGACAATAAAATCCCTCCTTTCTATGTTACGCATATCTGAATATATAACACCCACAATCTATCGATTTCATTATATATTCATTTCTGATTAAAACCAATAGAAAACTATCTAATTTATACAAAAAGCCAGTATATCCACTAAAAAGAATATACTGGCTATATTTTTGTACCTATATGAGTTTTTGACATAAGAACCGGTCCCGTAAAAGGATTATTTAATTTAACATTAGACATGAATTGCTGCATATCATTAATGATGATTTCCATATGTTTCCGCCCCCTAAAGGGGATCATTTAATTTAACTCTCAATATGTGTTCAATGACGGCAAAACTAGCGGCCAAGAAAAAGGGGTTCCGTCCTCATCAGAGGATTATTTAATTTAATAATCACGTAGTATGAACGCTAATGATTATTGCTGGGTTTTATGGTTTCCGTCCCCATCAGAAGATTATTTAATTTAACTAAATCTATCAAAAAAAATGGAAATAACAATTGACTATAAGCCAAGTTTCCGTCCCCCAATGGGGATTATTTAATTTAACCATTAGCTGTAATTTCAATGATGACAACAGGAGTTGTCTTTGGTTTCCGTCCCCATCAGGGGATTATTTAATTTAACGTTATCTAATCTTAGCAATCTTGCGTGTTTATGTAGAGATTGATTTCCGTCCCCATCAAGAGATTATTTAATTTAACAGGCTTAAATATGTCTAAGCAACAATTTAAAAGCCAAGCAGATAGTTTCCGTCCCCATCAGGGGATTATTTAATTTAACAATTCATCAATATGATGCGTTCATTTACAACGATGAACACAGTGTTTCCGTCCCCATTAGGGGATCATTTAATTTAACACAAGTCCAGGTGATTTAAAGATCGGAGACGCTACTCCGTTAATGTTTCCGTCCCCTAATGGGGATCATTTAATTTAACGAGACACACGACACAAACAAAACACACTAACAACCAACAAAGTTTCCGTCCCCTAATGGGGATCATTTAATTTAACGTTATCGTACGTAGACCAGCGATAGTTGTCTAAACAATAACGAGTTTCCGTCCCCTAATGGGGATCATTTAATTTAACCACATGCAGTTGGTTAGATAATCTATGCTTTATTTATAACAACGAGTTTCCGTCCCCTAATGGGGATCATTTAATTTAACGGTATATCGTATCTGCTTTATTTAAACTACACTATCCTGTTTCCGTCCCCTAATGGGGATCATTTAATTTAACCTGGTGCCCATACTGTGGTCAAGAACGTACCTTTATTACGTTTCCGTCCCCTAATGGGGATCATTTAATTTAACTTGTAGACCATCTATTGACAATTGGTGAGTCTTAATGGCATCGTTTCCGTCCCCTAATGGGGATTATTTAATTTAACTACGTAGTGCAAAAGGTAATAATTACATTATACCTACTGCGAAGTTTCCGTCCCCTAATGGGGATTATTTAATTTAACTATATTGTTAATTATGAAATTAATCCATTCTGTGAACAAGTTTCCGTCCCCTAATGGGGATTATTTAATTTAACCCTGTCTTTGAAACAACAGATATTTACTGGTTCTAAAATACCAAAAACGGCGGAGATTGTAAATCCACCCCGAAAGGCACTTTACCGAGCTAAAATAATGTCGTTTAACCGCGCCACTATCACAACGGCGCAGATTTATTTTTGCAAAGATTAAATCTAGGTCTATTATAGCACATCACTAACATTAATGAAAAACATATGAAAATAGAGCCACCTTATATAAGGTAGCTCTATTGAGGTGCCATATGTAACTCGTTTTTAATAATTCATCTGCTCCCGCAGTTTCGTTTATTTTCTTATACGCCTATCCTCCTTTTCCAAATTTCTCTCCACCCTCCTATTTCTACTTTCACCGTCCAACGAATTATCTCGTTAGGTCTCTCCAGGCGATAAATAGTTCGGCCACGACTTGAGGGTTTTGGCTGAGTTTGATGCGGGCTAGCATTTTTCGCACGTAGTTGCAGTGTTCTAGCATCGCTTCATTCAGTTTGTGTTTGACATGACGCGGGGATTGGTACACCAAGATGGGTGCAAAGTCCGCCACATGAATATAGCTCGTATCGGGTTCTGGACCTTCCGTAACGATATATTCATAAGGTATAGCCACGTTAAAGAGGCCGTACACCACGTCCTTGCCGATAGGGCGGCGACATTTAATATGAGCAAAGGTTAGATGCGGACCATAGGTCTTAGGCGCGGTATAGCTACTGCGTCGACCGTCGCTAGTCATGATGTAATTGGGTCTCAGCCCTTCCTGCATCGCTAGCTCTCGCGTGATTGTGCGCATCGGCAGATGGACCATTTCTTCCCGTCCATCCACAAAATAACACTTCGTACTGTCTCCACCACTAGGTTGATAGGTAGGAATAAAACAAACAATGTGATTCTTTGGATTCGTATAGATCAAATCCAAATCTTCTCCCTTAGATAGCCGAGCGGCCATCAAATCTGTTAGTTTATCATCTATTGCCATGGAATCCTCTCCAATCTAATCAGGAACATTCCTTTCAACAATACAATGAACACGTGTTCTGTGAAAGCAGATTAGCATGCTTTAATCTGCTGCTGACTTAATTGTATATCAGCCTGTATAATTTGTAAATATATATACAAAACTATAGAAATTTACGTATATTTAATGACTTTATGATCTTGTAAAAGTTATATATACTTTGATGTGTCATTATTTTCTCATTTAAATTGAGAATTGCATATTTTATGTATATTCGTTAATCGAGATTAAAAGAAATATGCAATATATAGGATATAAATAAGAAATTAAATTATAATAACTAATGTACACGCACGTCCTTAAAGTCCGTACTCAAATACCTGCGCAGCTTCCGAATGGCTCGTTCGTGGCGCCGTTGGATGGCTTGGCGACTACAGTTCAGTTCTTCACTAACCGATACCAAGCTTTGGCACTCACCGTAGACACGGCGCAGTAGGTCTCGTTGATCAGGAGACAATCTACCTAAGGCCCATACGAGGCGCGCACGAAGCCTATGCTCTTCATCGGCACTCATCACCATATCCGCCACATTCTCGCCAGATGCGAAGATATCCATGCCAAAGGCGACGTCTCCATCATCGGTGGTGCGATCTGGGATGTGAATTTCACTGCGATAACGCAATCGTTCACGCTTCCAGTACCGCATGTAACCGTACATGATGCCAGCTTTCACAAAGCCTGGGAACGGTACGGCCCCGTTCAAATCAAAGCTATAAATCGATTCTATGAGGATGGCCCAAAGATAGCTCTCTACGTCCTCGCGGAACTCGCGGTTTCCCATGCGATTCGTATAGTGCAAGATGAGCGGTCGATACCTGCGACAAAGCTCGATTTGTGCCGCATCATGACGAAGTTCATCAGCGGACCACGGTTAATACCCTACCGTCTGAATCCTCATGTTTGGCTTTTGACAGATGGACACGAGGCTCTTGTCCGACAAGGACGATAAGACCTGATGACCACAGACGAGGGTCTGTAATTTCAATTCCTCTGGAATACTTTCCCTAG
>ERZ1108167.392-NODE-392-length-26471-cov-5.359214_pt1 | contig 26471 bp, 35 predicted proteins | sample MGYA00403703_ERZ1108167 | MGnify/ENA primary metagenome ERZ1108167 (study PRJEB35170, sample SAMEA104062411) | human gut metagenome | biome: human gut; feature: human-associated habitat; material: faeces | place: Denmark | collected 2012-05-11 ...
ATTTTTTTGTATAACTTTCGTTGCCGCACCCGCATAGCGGGTGGTTTTATGATTCACGACTACGTCACGAACCAATCTAAAAACAATAACAAGAAAAACCCGCACAGTAGTGCGGGTTTATTTGGTGGACCACCAGGGGTTCGAACCCTGGACACCCTGATTAAGAGTTAATTTATACACTACCTATAAATGCAGTAAATACAGTATTTAACTGTATTTTATATTTTCACATTTAGCTATATTTCTATATATTTTTAAATAAAATGATGTCAAAATGATGTCAAATAAAAAAAAAGCCCCAGGTACTATTTGCCTGGGGCTTGCTTTACGTCCACCCTCGCAAAGCTAGGGAGATATTTGGATCACCTCTTTACCGATGAATCACTACTCCGATTACTGCTCCCGCTCCCACCATCTGAGATAGGTTGCGTTGCATCCGTAAGCGTTTGATGGTTCTCTTGTCGTTGTCGATTTGCCCCTTCAATTCTGTTAATGAGCTCTGCATTTCTGACAAGGTAACTTCTTGCTTCATGGATAGCATTTTGGCTTTCATCAATTCTGTTTCCAATGTCGAGATTGTATTGTGTGCTTCGTTCAATTCTTCCCTTTGCTTCATGACTAAGGACTGTGCCTCGGTCAAGGGAAGACTGGATGCTTCGATTAAGTTCAAGGCTTTCTCGTTGTTGCTTTTCAATTCGCTCCACTGTGTTAAGGGAATCGTGATTGTTGCTTCCGTTTGGCTGGTAGAAGATGTACCAGATGCAAAAGACAGAGAGGAGCACAATACCACCGATAACAGCATAACGATAGTTAATACTATTAATTGTAGTCTTGATTTTCTCATGCATTATACTCCTCCTGCGTAATCAGTAATCCCCCTAGCAATGGCACGAACGATAGTATCAAGGTCATTAGATAGCATAGCATGATCTTCTTCGTTATCAATGAATGCCATTTCAACTAATACTGCAGTTGCATCCGTGCCATTTAGTACCCAAAGGTCGTCGCGTTTCTTAACGCCACGGTCTACCGTATTAATGCTGCGGATGATTTGACTTTGAATGTCGTTCGCCAAGCGTTGGCCGTTAAACGATTTGTAAAGCGTTTCAGTACCACGGGCCTCTGTATTAAAAGCATTACAATGAAGCGATACGAAGATATCTGCGCCCCAAGAATCCGATTCAGAACATACTAGGCCTAAATCATCATCTTGTAACGTACGAACTTCACATCCTGCTGTTTCCAAATAGCGAGCTAACATTTTGCCCGCATCACGGGCCACATCGCATTCACGTGTGCCATATACAGGGTTAACTGCGCCACTATCTAAATTAATATCATGTCCGGGATTAATAAATACTTTCATCGTTTATCCTCCTCTTCCAATTTATCAGGAATACCATTATTATTTTTGTCTAACCAAAGTCCTAAGAAACCTACAACAGCCATTAATACGCTAGGGATGAATATATGATCTATGATATTAATCCCTACATTAATCAGCTTGTTCGCCTCGTCAGATACGTACCCGCTAACAAATGACATAACATATTGAGTTATTACCAATAAAATAGGCACTAGCATAATAAATACTAGCGCCCGAGTAGCGAATATACCTGTAGGGTGGAAGTTAGCCACCCTTACAGATTGATATGATTTTTTAACGGCGTTGATGAGATTTGGTGGTAAGTTCATGGAGCCCCTCCTTAATATCATCAACACGCGCTTCGATGCCGTCGACACGAGACGTTAGTTTCACATGTTCTGTGTAGGCCTTGGTGCGTTGTTCACGTGAAAGTTTGATTTCATCTTTCAAGTCTTTCAACGTATCGGTAAGCACGCCCATTTTTTCTTGGAACATCAAATTATCTTGCATTCTTTGAAGATCCAATTTTTCAAGAAGCGGGATAATCAGTAGCCTATACCCTGCTCCTGCGACTACCCCTACAATCGTAAGCGTAGTCAGAATGTCATTCAATTCAAATTGCCAAGTCCACATCCCTTTACGCTTTCCTCCAAAATCCTATAATATCAATAATATAACGAGTGTTCGCCGGTACACCCCAAGCCTTAATCATACGGCTGTTTCGTTCAATATAAACACTATTGTTATTTACATTAACGCTTTTTTCTATCAGTCGTACAGAAACTGGCGAATTCGGTGGAAGCGATGCGACCACGTTGCCATTACCGGAAGGGGCAGTCAATTTAAAGTCAAAATGCAAGTACCCCCAACCAGTTAAGGGGTCGAATGCTAAATATCCTCTATCCGCGCCCCTCTCACCTGGTACTGCCGTTCCCCATGCAACTTCATATATTTCGATTGGTTGTGAAGATACTTGTCCACCGCTTCCAGGGTCGCCTTTAGGCCCTTTTAAAGCTAGTAATTGCTCTGCCGTAAAATCAGAATACTTGAACGGCTCGCCTTTATCGCCTTTAGGGCCTTTTAGAGCGTTAAGTTGTTCTTGAGTGAAGTCAGAAAACTTAAATGGTTCCCCTTTTGGTCCTGGCTGCCCTGGTACCCCTTGCGGTCCTCGTTCGCCGTCCGCTCCACGTTGTCCAGGAGTTCCAGGTTCACCTTTAAGACCATCTTTACCAGGCGGCCCTTGAACGCCTGGAGGGCCTTGAATACCCTGTACCCCTTGTTCTCCGTTTGTTCCGTCAATACCATTTCGACCAGGTTCACCCTGTGGCCCCGGAGGACCAGGAGGACCCTGTGGCCCAGGGTCTCCTTTAGGTCCTTGTAGTTTAACGATTTGAGTATTGTCTTTAACTTTGATCGTTTCGTTATCTTCGTGAATGTGTAGTTCGTCCATCATTTCCCCCTATTGCTAACGCCTTCGACTATAGTAATTTGTCCTTTAACTAGACATTTGATAGGGTGGTCGCCATTCCAAATAAATAAGTCCCATTGGTATTTACCGAATGCTAGGGCATTTGTATCCAACGAAAGAGTGATTTTAGATGCTTCATCGTTTTCTAGCTCGTCGGTAGACACGTCAATATCGAACTTAGCTTTATATTCTTCGTCCGGAGAATATTTACGAACACAGGCGAACAAACTTTCACTTGCAACAACATTGTTATAGCCAATGTTAAGATAAATCACTTCCCCTTTGATTGCATTAAAGTTGTGTAGGACTGGCAGTTTCATCTTCGTGTACCTCGTCCATTAAATCATTATGGACACAGCCCTCTGTTGGGCATGTTCCGTCTTCGTTAAGCACTTCCCAGCAGTACTCACAAAATTCCATAACAGGTACTTTACTTTCTCCGATATATTTAGGCATATTATTGTACCTCCTTAATACGTGTTACCATTTCGGTATTTAATTTGATATATTGTGCACTAATGGCCCCAGTAGGTTTTCCCATTAATAACAATCTGCGCTGAGCCTCTTCTAAGGATTTGAAGCGCGGCTCGTATTCAGATTTAATCGCATTAATCTTATCTTCCTTGGTAGGAACATACGGAGCAGGTTCGACAAACTTGCCGTCTACATAGAATTTACCTTTCATAAATTCATCAAGCATGCTGTCACCATCTGCAGAGTAAATATAATCCGCAGCATCCGGCCATGCTTGTTTTGCAGTTGCTAACAACTGCTCTTGCGTTACTGTATTATCAACATAGGACGTAATTCGTTCGCCCATTTCGTTTAAAATAAATACATATTGATTCATAGTAGTATCCTTTCGGAGGTGAAATTATGCGCCGTTACGCTGTTATATTAAACCGTAGACAACGCAATACCATTACATTAAGGCAACTATTTAACGAGTGGTTGCCTATTCACTCTCAGTCTATTTCTGATAGCGCTGTTAAGTCTTATCACATCGCTTTTAAACACATATCCAACATATCGGATATGCCTATCACGAATATTCATTTTCAGCACCTTCAGAATGTGATTGATTCCATGCACGTAAAAGGACTTTCCTACTCATCTTGTAAGAAAGTCCGTACATTACTTAATCAATTATTCAATTACGCAATCATTAGAGAGTACCCTATCACTAATTACGCCCTGCATCTAAATCTAGGACCCAATAGACCAACGATTAAGAGGAGAGTATTCACTCGCCAACAAATCAACAAATTATGGGCGATAGATACATCTTATTCTCGCATGATTTTAATACTGCTTTACACCGGACTACGTATCGGTGAGCTACTTAATTTACGCAGGCAAGATATCAATAGACGATCATCGTACCTTATCGTGAGACACGCTAAAACAAAAGCCGGCGAGGGGCGTATTATTCCCATTCATCACCGCATCATGCCTATAATAGAGCAACTACATACTAGCGATTACCTATTCACTATCAGCTACACATCATTCCGAAAGCATTTCCAGGGTGTTATGAAGCATCTTAACTGCAAGCACACTATCCACGATACCAGGCACACATTCGCAAGTCTACTTGATGCGGTTGCGTCGCCTAACGCTTTACGCTCCTTACTAGGCCACAAACAAGGCGATATTACCACCAGGGTATACACGCATAAGACTATTCGTGAATTACGTAAAACGATAGAATTATTAAAATAACTCCCCAGTGGGGACTTTTATACAACCTAGCTTATAACAGCGATGTCACTTTCCCAATAGCGTTCCGGACTGTGTTCAGCATATCGGGTAATGACACCAATACTGAGGGAGACCCTTTGGTACTGGCAATGAATTTCCTAGATAATACAAAATTCAAAGTAAGTGGCAGACGCATTCAAAGAGGTATCGGAAACATATGGGGCCACTGGATAGCCGTTGGGATAGCTTAGTACCCAGTGGGGAATATCGTGGTTTGATGCCAATAAATATTATAAAGATATTTCGCTACCGATTAGTGGCACTGTACTAATTGCCTTAGCTACCGATGACTCTGTTAGTGTTGCTACTTCTGGCGCAGAATGCTTTATTACTTGGAACAGTGGTTTCTCTCAAACTAATAGAACCACTATCCGATTCTTAACCAACAGAGCGGACACAGGTAGCTTTGTTTGGATGTCCGTTGGGAAGGCTTAATATCCAGTGTGGAATTGGCGGTGCTGATAATCAACAAAAGAGCACAGTTACATATCCTATACGATTTTCAAATGTATTTATAGTAGGTGCAATGGATGCCTTTTGGGAAGGCTCAGAGATACCTAAATATATATCGAATGTAGGTAGAGAAAGCAACAATACAAAAGCAGTATTTATCGGCAACGACCAATATGTAGGGAGTTATTATTGGTTCGCACTAGGAATTATCTAATTTCCTATGATAATGAACATAATCTGATCACCGACACCTTGCTGCCCTCTATAATCACTATCTTTATATGTCAGCTGATTTCTAGTCGTTGATAAAATGATTTCAGAAAATGCATATTCACCGTTATATCTGTTCGCAGAAACAGCGATAGTTTTATTACCAAATTCTATCGGATAGCGCACAGTCCAAGGCTTGGGTTGATTATAAGCATTAAATAATATCCACTGGATAGTGAAACCATTAGCAAATTTAACAAAGCCCGCATTAGCATCGAGCTTAGATGCCACGATAGCACCTTGACCCAGTAAGTTTTTAATTGTAACAAGTGTACTCGCCGGAGAGTCTTTCCAGTTAGCACTACCGAGGATTGCTTTAATTTGGTCTGTGATAGGAGCGTGCGCACTGGTGTCACGGCTATGGGCCTCTAATGCACCTCTAGTCAGATACGCCGCATCAATCTTCTTAACGGTTACATTTGTGGAATTGCCAATTACAACATCTAAAGAGAACACTTTAGAATTAATCGGTGTTTCCTTGGACGGAATATAGGATGCATAGTTGCCACCATTACTATATGCAATTAGTTTAGCAGCGGAATCAGATTCGCCTTCTAAATTAGCATATACGCCTAATTCCCTAGCGAAGAATCCACTAGTTACCGTACTATTACCTACTGCAAATTCAATTCTAAATTGACCGTCTCCTACAAATTCACCGTTAGAGGTAAATGGACACTCCAATTTTGGAGCTATTACAGATGTCATAGTATCGATATTTTGGTTATCAAGCTGACCGTCACCTGTAACTAATTTAACGTATTGCAACTTCTTGCCTGTTGCTTGTGATCTAGCGATTAACTCACGGCCATAATTTGTTAATCGTGTGTTTGGATAAATTGAAGCCATATAGTCTCCTTATACTTTAATTGTTTCGAATACATCAAAACTCATGCCTACATTGATTTCGGAGTTTGCCCTGAAATCAAATTCATCTAATGCGGCACCGACATGGAAGGATTCATATACATCAGAGATAGCGCCGATGTATATTTCGCCGTTAAGGTTTGTAGTACTTTTAGTTTTGATGATTAAGTTCTTAGGAATTAAAGGCTCAACGTAATCAATGATATTGTTGAGCTGTGTCTCAAAGCCATCTACTACATCTAACCAGTACTCATACCTATCGGAGTTAACAGAGTGCGTTACTACATGATTACCAAACTTAAAGTTAAGCATTTCTTGTACTTTAGGCATAGTAAAAGGACGCTGTCCGATTAATACCGATAGTATTTCACTTCTGCGCCCTTCTGTATCCGTTAAATCCGGAGGATTGATGCCTAAGATTTGTTCCCATGCTTCAAGTCCGTAATCTGCTGCGGTATAGATGTATTCTTCTTTAAAGATATCTAGCATGATATCCCATAGCAGTTGCAGTTCTGCTGATTCAACTCGATACACTTCTTGGATATCCCGAGAATCTCGAGTTAACGGAACGGCGAATTGTGATATATCAATATCTCGCTTAAAAATGCCGAAATCTGTAATCATACTGCCACCAAAGTAATCGTTCCTAATACAGGGATTTGATTATCCTTCAATTCAAGCTTTGAAACAGAAGCGCCGTTTATAGTAATCCTACCGACGTCAAGAACATTAGGTAGCTCAACCATTAAAGCCGTTACCAAGCTAGTCCGAAGAATAACATGTTCCTTCTCGTCTTGATTACACCATTCTTTAGCGCGAATAAGTAATCGTTGCTTGATAGCGTTCTCCGCTACAGTTTGGATTTCGTTAATATTGTGCCCGCTCATCATAGTGACCTCAATTCGGTAGTTGATCGTTACCGGGTCAGCCTTTTCGATTGTTACAGTATGGCCAATAGGAGCGAGTCCATAGCCTTTGCCTTTCGGCGCAGGGTCTATAACGTTCTCTACTTCCTTAATAAGCTCGTCTGCTGCCGGCTTGTAGTCACTATTTAAAACGACTAACTTAACTGTTCCGCCACCATTCCAACAGCGGTATACTTTAACACCGCCAACGCCAGGAATAGCTAATACCTTTTCCTTGTAATCCGCACCATTACCACCGTAGGCTTTTGATTTCAAAGCGTCAAAGTACCGTTTTCGGAATACTTCTGTGTCTTCTTCATCTTCGCCAGGCGTGATATTCTTCAATATCTTAGCAGAGGTAAGGCCGTTAATACCCTGAATTGGTGTGATATCCCCGGTAGTCGCATTCGGAGTGCGTCCGTACTGTTCGCATTTGAGCTTGTACTTATGTTCTGTGTCGTCGATTACCTCTGTTACAACAAAGTTATATTCGTTGTAATTGAATCGGGAGCCAATCGGTACTTCCATATTGAACTGAGCTTCAAATTCGCCTTGCGTCGCAGGTTCCGGGTAAATATTAAACTCCGCAGCACGAAGTATTAGGAATTCCCGGTCTGCAGTTGTTGCAAACGCTTGTTTCAGAATCACATCGGCTAGGATGTAGAGTTCTGCAAACTCAACGCTTGCCGGAGCTGTAGCATCGTATATAACACTACCTTCGCGCCGATCGAATTCATCTTTAACTCTATCGAGCATTCGTTTTTCAATTCGATTGGCCGTCATATGCTCATACAATACCTTTCACCCCTTTCTTGATTTTTTGTAGCGTACCATAGATGGTATCTACATCAAACTCAACCATGACGTCGCCACCTTCGTGGCTAAAGTCAAAGTTGTATACTTTAGTTATTCTGTCGTCATTCAGTAAAGCCTCTTCTATGCGTCGCTGTAACTCAGCGTACACATAGGGAATTGGCTGACCAAATAAGTCTTGTAGTTCGATGCCGTAATTCCAACTGTAAATAATATATTGGTATCGCTCCGTATTGATGATTTTATAAATCGCTTGCTCCATAGCTCGCAACTTATCTGCATAGCCCCTAATTTGGCTATCCGTTCTAAAATCAACATCATACGTATGCGACGGTTCAATGTAATTCACTGTGTCAGGAATAAGGGCATCGTTATTTTGTTTTGGTAATAGTAAATTATCTGCCATTACTTAGTCGTGCACCCCCTATTTGGGTTATACCATCGGTCTAACGCTATGTAACGCTGTCCGCCGGTTTCCTTCAGCATAATGACCTTATCTCCCATCACTAATTGGTTATGAACGAGATACTTCTTACGACCTACGTAGTCGTGGTTATGGCTAGCAAATTCAGCCATACCCCCGCCACCCGCTCGGTTTTCTGTAACATGATCAACGCTCATCTCCATAGTCCATTCACAGGTGTTTTTGGTAAGAATAATATTCTCTTCAGGTACAGTTAACTTAGGGTCAATCTTAATAGCTAGCGGTGATACACTGACAACTTCGCCGACGATTACTTCCATAGGCTCGCCGTTTGATATAACAGTGCTCGCTATTTCTTTAATCGTGTTAACGATTTTCATGTACTCGCTATCCATTATTTAGCCCCCATTCGAATAATCTTAGTAGGCGCCTCGTCGTTATGCCATGCAAAATTAGCGTTGCCATATTTCATAGCATAGCCACGCTTAGAAGAGTTACCAAAGCACCCGCCTGCACCATCGGCAATAACAACGTGCTCATCATCACCATAAATCAACAAGTCGCCTTTATTAGCGTATCCGTTGAATTGTTCCGTTGTATAACCTTTAGCCTCGAGATTTTGACGAAGTGTATCAACCCTTGCCGTGCCTTTGTTGTACTCATCTTTCAAATCGGAATTGTACCAAGACCCAGTAGCGCATACTGTGTCAGCACATCCTTGGCTACCATATTGAGATACCCGGCCATCGTTAGAACTGAATGCTGTATCAACTTGACCGGCTGTACCGCCTGCACCAGTAGCAACTCCACCGGCACCAGCAACAGATTTTGTTTTCTTGCTAGCCTCGATTTTCTTAACCGCTTCCGCATCTTCGTCTTTTGCAACTTCATAAGCTGCGTCATTATCAACGTATCGTAAATCTAAATCCATTCCGTGAAATCCTGTTTTAAACGTATGGGTAACGGAAGTTACCATCATGTAATTATTAACAATCATATCGCCAAAGTTTCGATTGATGTACACCAAGGATCCACCGCGTACACGCACATCACCTATAACATTTTTCAACTTAATCTCACGGCTTTTCTTATTTTTGTGAGCCATGATTGCCTTGGCTTGCGCTACTGCGTTGATGTCCTTTTCTTTAGGGATGAGTAAGTATTGTAATCTGCCCCATTTCTCGATGTTCTTATCGTCCTTAGCTATGAATGTGTTCTCCAATTTACTTGATGCACCATTTGGGACTGTACGGACGATTTTTACATAGTTGTATGTTTCCTTGTCTATGGAAGTCGTGTATTGCACATCTTCCATACACTCATCATCAATGTAAATATCTGTTTTCATAGTCTCAAACGATGCTAGCCGTAACTCGCCTGCATCATCGTACAAATGATAGAACGCATGATTAGGCGTGTAAATAGCCGTTTTATCGAGTAGTTGGCATATCATTTCTTGCAGTGACTTATCTTTGAATATGGTTTGAGGTTTCTCCGGAGTTTTCCACACGGTATCGTCCATATAACCACATTTCAACCCAAAGTCATCGGCCACCATTTTGATGAACTCAGTCGCAGTCATAGCTCCGATAACATAGCAGTCTTTATTCTTGAGATAGCGTATCTGATCATAGCAAGTTACTGATATCGAATTCTTGCCGTCTCGTTGCTTTTCAAAGACATACCCAAAGAATACCGCCCCTCCGTTTAAGGTGAACTTGACAGTATCACCTTCTTCAAAATTGAGGTTAGGGTCTTTAGGTACTTTAAATGTCATCTTACTTGGAACGCAGTCAACTGCTCTCGTAATTTGTACGCCGTCTTCGGGTTCTATGAGCCATAAATCACCAGTGCTTTTGTTTCTGATGGTTAGCTCATAGTGTAGTTGCGTAGGCATGGGTAACGGAATGATAGTGCCATTGATTTGAGATTTTTCGACTGTTTTCTTTTCATCTATAGCCATTCGTTATTACCCTCTCGTTTAAGCTGGACGATTTGGCCTACCCCCAAGATAGCAGGAACAGCGATTTTGTTAAGTGCAGCAATTTGGAATAGGTTATCCGTATTGCCTAGCTGCTTCTTAACGATTTGTTGTAAAGTCTGCCCTTTGGAGACTTTGGCAGTTGATGCGGCCACCTTGCCGTCTGTAGGCCTGTCCGACTTAACGCTACCTTTTGCAGTACCGTCCTTATCAGTTTTTACTTCGATGCGTTTGGCACCCCAAGTTTTCCACTGCTTCAAAGTAACACTAGCATACGAGTCAAAGCCATTATCCGCATCTTCTTCTATGACGTAGTTTTCGAGCGTACATTTCATATTAGTCATGGCTAGCATCTGCCCGCCCGGTTTCATTCGAACTACGATAAATTGGAAGATCGTCTTTGTGGTCTTAAGCTTTTCGAGTTCATCGATATAGTACTTAGCCTTCTTAGACTTAAACAGCAAGGACTCATTAAATGGATAATCGGAGTTAGGCAATAAAAACTTAAACGCTATATCAGTAAGCCCTGCCGGCTTAATAACGTTAACTTCGCCTTTCCCCAATAGCTCCATTGTTTCGTTCTTGCCATTGATAGTAGTGGTTAACTCTTTAGGGGGAATCGGTATCTGCATCGTCCCCATATAGAAGTAATACATTTAGATTCCCTCCCTTTGAATTGCGAACGCGTCTTTCAAGCCTTTCGAGATTTGACTTGTAAAGCCGTCTAAGTCAGTGCCATTGTTGATTTCTACATCGTTATTCATTTGAATGTGAATCACGTTGGCATCTTGCCATTTCTTCAACGATTTATCGATAGCGCTTTCACGGAGTGCCTTGATTTCCTCATTTGTCATGTCGATAGACTTGGCAATCTTGCCTGTGTTCTTGGCAGTCTTACCTGTATTTTTCTTAGTCTTATCGGCCGCATCATGATCAGCACCTGGAGTAATTTTGCTAGCGTCAAACTCTTGAGGAGTTTTAACACCAGGCATGCTAGGCATCAAATCACCAAGGCTAAGGTTAGCCCCAATGTTATAGCCTTCGCCGAAAGCTCCTGTAACGCTAGAATAATCCATCTTGCCCATGACAGTAGTTTCACCGCCGGCAATCTCAAATCGTTCTATTACGCCAGTAGACCCGCCTACCTTATCGATATTTACGCCTGGGATTTTATTAATCGCATCGATAATATCGTTAATTCTAGCTTTCACGAATTGCCAAATACCATTCCATATATCGATAAACAAGTTAGCGACTGCATGTAATGGGTCTTTAAATACGTTGGCCAAGAAATTAACAAATGCTGCGATGATGTTCCATCCAAAGGCAAACACATTGAAAATAGCAGAACCGAACGCCCAAAAAGCACCAACTACGATTCCTAGCACGCTAATATTCGCATCACAGAAATAGTTAATAGCTTCTACAGCTAAGTAGATTACGACTATAACTGCAACAATCAAACCGATTACCCATGTTAACGGACACGCATATAATGCGGCGTTCAATCCTTCTTGAGCTACAATCATTGCCAAAAGGGCAGCAGTTTCAGCCCAGTCTGCTACAGCCTTAATCGCCATAGCACCGGCAGCGAGGATTGTTCTTCCGGCTGCTATACCGGCTTGAATTGCGTAGAACGCCATAACGCCACCCAGTATTATCATTGCTGTATACATGATGGACGAGTGCTGTCTAACAAAGTTAGATAACGTGTTAAACGCCCATACGGCAGTATTAATCGTTTCACCGATAACACCTACGAGCCAGTAGAATACCGGTGCTACCGTTTGGATAGCTCCCGTTACGTTGTCTACTAACTCACGGACGCCCTCACTATTAGCAAGGTCGGATATTCGCTGGAACACTGGCTCGAACGCCCGAATAGCTTTATTCTTAATCGACTGCATATGATCGCCCCAAGTTTTAGGAAGCGATTCAAACTGCTTTTCAATCTCAGGCAAGTTATTCATAATAGCGTTTTTAATTACTTCAGCGGTAATCTTGCCTTCGGAGGCTAGCTTCTTAAGTTCGCCACGGGATACGCCCATAGATTTAGCAATGATGTTTTCAATCATAGGCGCGTTTTCAGCAATAGACCTGAATTCGTCACCTTGTAATTGTCCACTAGCCAAACCTTGCGTTAACTGAAGCATGGCGTTCTTTTGTGCTTCTTTCGAAGCACCGCCAATAGCGAATACCTTTTGGATACCTTCCATGAATTCTACAGCTTTTCTTGGGTCAGGGAACGCATCGTGCGCGGATTGAGATACCTGGATTACGGCGTCCGCCATTTCCAAATACCCGCCTCTCGCACGCTGTGCGGATTCAAATATCTGCTTATTTAGGTAAATAGCATTTTCCTGGCTTCCGGCTACCAATTTAAGGCGAGCTTGCACCTGTGCCCATTCTGTAGCAGTATCTTGAATCGATTCGATGGCGCCTTTTATAGCGCCAATGCCATTCATTACTGTATTAGCCAACAGGTTACCGGCAAAGCTGTTCATGATACCGCCCATGCTAGCTTTTAGTGTTTCGCTAGCACTCGATACACCGTCCATCTTATTATGTAGCGTATTCATGGATTGATAGGCTTTAGTTGTTGCGTTTGCGGCTGCGTTCATAGCATTAGGAATATTAGTTGATAGGCTTATATAGTTAGAAAGTGTAGCCATTCATTACCCCCTTTTTGCCTTATTCATTTCATCTTGCTCATCTTTGGCATGTTGCTGAATAAAGGCAATTACTACAGCCTTTTCATTCATGTCCATATCCGCAAAAACAGAAGGTCGCATATGGTATTTAACAAATGCCAAATATGCGAACATCGTTTCTGTTTCATTGGATTCTAGGAGTTTTTTACTTCTTTTACCTTATCTTCCATGCCTACATCATAGCCTTGGGCTTCTGTTACTGCTGCCAAAAGGTCAGCGTATTCACCTGGTGTGAGCATTGCTTTTACAAGCTCAACCGGTTCAGTAACGCCCCAGCTATCTTGAAGTTCCGCATCATAAAGATTAGGATAAGTGATTGCCTTAGATAGCACATCTTCGTTGTATGCAGTCGCATCGAAGCGTTCTTCAGATTGACGTGTGATGCGGTCAGTAATACGTTTAGTGTATTTCTTACGCATCTTTTCTGTTTCGTCAGTAGCTAATGTTTTAATTTTCCACGCTACTGGCTCACCATTCACTTTGATACGTTTAGATGCTACGTATTCAGTCTCATTGACTACATCAACGTTTTGTTTAAGGAATGCGCTTAAATTTTCAGCCATTGTAAAAACCTCCTAAAAAAGGGAGCAAGCACTAGGCTTGCATCCCGTCTAATTCATTAAAGTGTTGAACATATTTAACACCTTCATAAGTGAAGTTGTGTTCTTGTTCGATGTATTTGCCTTCAGCGTCGAATTCAGCTGCTGTTAATTCATCAAGGTTCACACCTTTTAAAATTACAGAACGGCGACCAGCTTTAGAAGTTGGATCGTTGTTAACTACTTGCATATCAAAGTATGTATCCACACCGGTTTTCAAGTATTTTTCAACCATCTTATCGAATAAAGCTGTGTTGTGGTAAATCGTTAAGCTACCGCTGTATTCTACGGAGGTAGACTTATTACCCGCACCGATACGGCCCAAAATAGCCACTTTTTCTTTATTCTTTTTAATTTTTGCGCTAAGTTTCTTAGCTTGAAACAGTAAATATCTATTACCGTTCTCTACGATATAGCAAGACGCTAATTTAGAAGAAACAACGTCAGCTGCATCCATCGTTTTCAATGCATCTAAAATTTCATTTTCCATACGTTATCCTCCTAGGCTACTACAACAGTCATGTACAATTTTTCCATAGCCACAGTTGGCTGTAATTGTACGTTAACCAATACATCTTCCTTGTTATCACCTTGCGTAGGTACTGGGATGTCTTTATCATCGAAGTTTTGGATAGCACGTACTTTTTGGTACTGCTCAGCAAGATATACAAGGTCGCCCCATAAGGACTCACGACCAGCTTGGTCATTAGGGGATTTATCAAGATGTGTTTTATTGAACAATCTAGCGCCGTCAACTGCCCAGTTATCCAATACACGAATGACTTGGTTAAGAGAGAAGTCGCGGTTTTTAGCTTTACTGAATTCAGTAAATGTGTTGATGTCTTTCAATACACGAACGTCACCTTGGATATTACCACCAACGGAGTCAGTAACATTGTGGAACATAAACATACCATCTTTGATAGCTTGTTCGAGTTCGAACTGTTTGTACTTAACGTTTACAGTGTATTCACCGTCGTAGATCATGTTGCCTACTGTAGCATTGATATTGCAAGATGCTTCTTGACCTAATGTCCAGTACACCAAAGAGCCTTTTTCTGCGCCTTCATCGGTTACGTCATTAAGGATGGAGATAACACCTTCATAGTTGACCCCAGTCTTACCATGAATCACTAATTGGAATTTAGCGCCACTTTGTTCACGGCAACGTTTAGTAAATGCAATAAGCAAGTTCTTAATTGTGTCGTCCGCACCAGCGTAACCTAACGTATTGAAGTAGTAAGGTTCAAGCATATCAATGCCGTCTTGGTAGTTCTTAACGGTGATTGTGGAGCCGTTAGTACCACCGGATAGTGCAGTATAAGCTGTAGCAGTTAATGCGCCAGTTTTAGTGAATACGATGTAATCGTTATCTTGCAGTTCTGTCGCATTCTTCAAGTTCTTTTGAATATCTACTGCTTTACGAACATCACCTGTAGTGAGGTAAGTAGTTACGATAAATTTACCTGTGTTATCTGGATCAGCTTGAACAGATACACCCAAATCGTTACCACGAATACCCTTATATTTTGCTTTACCGATTGTGCTTGTAGCTTGCGCACCATCAGAGTTTAAGCGATAGAAGTAACCAGTTTTCAAGCCACGGAACAAGTCACGTAAGCCTTTCATTTTGTCATGGCCGTAGTCATAACCAAAGTATTTTTGGCAATCCTTTTGGAATGTGTCGTTATCTACACGGAACACTTCACCACTTGGGCCCCAATCAAAGGAGAGCAGCATCGCACCAAAGCCGCGGTCAGATACTTCTGCATATGCTCGGTCTTTGGATACGAAGTTAATATAAGTACCTGGCAATACTTTATTGTGGAATAAGAATGTGCCACCACCTAATGCCATATTTCACTAACCTTTCACAGGCGTTGTTAATGCCTGATTTAAAATCTTATCAATGTCGCTTTCCGTATACATTTCATCTTCGTTAAGAAGGCAAGTGAGTAAATCACGATACCGTCTGTATTTGTCAGATGCGATGATAGCGTAAGCATCAAATTGTTGTTCAGCCGTTACTTCGACTGTTTCTTTTTCATCTGCCATCTTTTACCCTTTCCGTTAATTCCATGTGCTTCATCCGCTCGACAGGTTTGGACACTCTCCGAAGTATGTTTTCATACGTCACGAAGAAGTGCAGCACACCGTCTGAAATCTTATATTTCATGCCGGTGCCCATAATTGTACGTTCCCCAACTTGTACAAATTCAAGCAGTAGGTACAGCACACTAGGAATATCAATGAGTTTTCGCGTATCAGTAACCACATCAAGATTATTGGCGTAATACATGATGTCTAAATCCAAAGAAGTGTTATAAAGATCACCGACATGTCGTCCCATGCTAGGTTCAATCACCTTGATATATGCGCAAGGGAATGTCATATTATTTTCTTTGAATTCTAGGTATATAGGCACGTTAAGTGCCGTATGTACGGCTTTAGATACAGCTGTTAATACATCAGAATCCACCATGCTTTTCAATCCATTTCTTTAATGTAATTTCCATAATACGTTTAGCATTTTTACTGAGTGCCTTTTCAGCTTTTTCGTGCATGTACGCACCGTCTACCCAAGGCTTTTTCAGTCTACCGCCTTGCATAACTCCGCCTTTAGATTGACCTATCCACGGAAGAAATCTCCCAACTTCTTGCCGATGGCCATCATTAAGGAACGAGGCGTAAGAGGATGTGTTAAACACCTCAACCCGTCCGGTTTTTTCGTTCAGTTGATATCTACCAACACTCCACGATTGGCGGGTATGCTCACTATCAAAATACTTTGTTTGTACTTTGCCGTTTTGCATGAATTTAACCGATCGTTTGCCTACAGGTGTGTTCAATTTAGCTTCACGCACATACACGGTAGCCATTTCCTTCACAACTTGCTTGTTGAAATTCTGAAGGTTACCTGATTGACTCATTTTGACCAGGCTTCGATTAAATTCAGCAAAATCTTCCATGTTAAATTCAACACCCATGTCAATGCACCTCTAAATTTTCGAGTTGCACCTCTTGGTGGGTGTCATATCGTGCAGAAATCGAGGCACTGCGAAAAAGTTGCTTCGTATTTCGCCCTATAAGCTCGATTCGAGCCCCATTAGGTATGATTACCTCCGGAGCGGTGAAAAGTACCGTGGTGGTACTAAATTTCGCAATCTCAGCGATTTGACCTGTAGAGAGAGTTTTATAGCTAATTCTACAAGCAAAAGGACCCTCTCTACTGGCAGTTTTACTCATAATTCCAGTATCGGGGTCCATTGCATCCACTTCGGAGATAACATAACACGTACAATCGTATAATCGTTCTAACTGCTTTCTAGCAGCGTCTACCATCTTAGCCGTCGGAAGCATGCTAGGTCACCCCTTCCATATCCACTCAAAGCGGTGGCCAATTCTTGGAGACGGGATGCCTTGTCGGTTCCTTTAAATTGAACTTCAGTATCGCCCATTTTAATGGAGCTCGCCATTTCTCCGTCGGCTTCAATCAATTTATTTTTGTTTGTGGTGATATAGCTGCCAATTACACGATATACGAGAACGTGCTGTAATTCGCTAGGTAATTCCTTCTGATTGATATCATTGAGGATATGTTGTGTTTCCGCATCAATCATATACTCAATGATATTTATATCAGAAATTGCATCATACCCGAGCCACGATTCAAGAATTTGTAAAACTGTCTCTTTCGTGGTCATATTATTCACCTACTATTTTTTGAATGTAGCTTTTACAACTTTGGATTGGTTAGTCAACGCAACAACGTAGTGTTCGTTAGCAACGAATTTGTCGATACCTTTTTCAGGAACACGATCGTATTCAACAACAACGTCACGTTTAATGTAAATTGTTACAGCAGGTAATACAGGAGTACCATCTTCCACTTCTGCAGATACGCCAACGATGAAGTTGTCGATAGTTGCGCCAGTATCATTGATGCGGCGAGATGTTACAACACGACAGCCGGCAATCATACCGATTTCACCAGTCATCATAACGTCGTTACCGTATTTTGTTTTGTCGATGAAGTTAGGGTCTTTACGAAGTGCAGTAATTTGAGAAGGTGCTACGAACAAATATTTTTCAACGTAGTCTTCTTCGTTCAATTTGTCTACTGCGTTAACGATACCTTCATAGGAGATAACTTTAGTATCAGTTACTGCAAGAGTAGCACCGCCAAGAGCTGTTACTACATCTTGGTCGATTTTAGAAGCCAAGGACAAACGTAATTGATGAGTAGCTTCGCCTACTGGGTCGCCATAACCGGACAATTTAGCTTCGTCTGTGATGTCAACGCGTTTCATTGCTTTTTTAATTTTAGCTTTAGCGACGGATGTGGACATTTGAGTTGCAGTTACTTCTACGCCTTCTGCGATGTCTTCCGCGTCACCGATGTAGCCCCATGCTGGAATAGTGATTTCGTTACCTGGCACGCCTGCCAATTTGTTATCGATTTTAGCGATAGAAGTAAATTTAATAGCTTTTGGTAAACCTGCGGATACCATGTCCGCCATTACTTGAGGGTTAACTACATTAGCAGTTTGCGTAGGACCTGCTGCGAATGTTTGTAAATTAAAAGAGAATTGTTTATTCATTAGCGTTTCCTCCTGTTAATGAATGGTAAAGATCAATGTCGTTTGCGAATAACTCCGCACGTTGAGAGTATGTCATTTTAGCGAAGTCTTCTTTAGTTACTGCGCTGCTTGGTGCTTTACCGCCAGGATTACCAGGCGCTACACCTTTAGGGGCAGACGCTTCCCCAAATAAATAAGGATTAGCTTTGGCAACTTCTGCAAGTTGTTCATCTAATCCTTTAATTTTGCCATCCTTCACTTTTGCATCGGTTAAATCCAAGAGTGCACGGACCGCAACGTTGTTTTTAGCTTTTGCGTTGGACAATGCTACGTTAACAATATTGTCGATTTCAAGTTGTGCGATTTTACCCTCGTATTCAGCTTTACGAGTTTCTGCATCAGCTTTCATCGTTTCAATTTGTTTCGCAAGCTCCGCATTATCTGCATTAGATTTTTTGAGGTTATCAATCTCGCTGTTAAGAGTCGTGAGTTCCCCTTTTACGGATTTGAGTTCCTCATTCTTAGCATTGAATTGATCCTTAGACACATAATTCTTGCCATAGTCTTCAACGACCTTAGCAGTCTGTTCTTCAGTTAATCCTAGTGCTAACAATTCTTCCTTAGTCATAGTGACCTCCTTAAAAAATACCCATTTCGCTTTATTTTCGTGAGCCACACCTCACGGCTACGGTCTTGTTAGTTTTCGCCCAACAATACTAAAATGGCAATAAAAAAGCAGCGTTTCCGCTGCTAATTGATATATTCTTTTTCCCATTCCTCGTAGGTAATCGCTCCGTCAAAATCAGTGCTCTTATCGTTCTGGTTTCTACCTGTTCGAGTTCCTTCGAGCCCAGGGATATATGGAATTGTAGTTGACCGGCAATAGCAATGAAACGGCGGAACGGTTACGCCTGGTTTAGCATCTACGACTCTGACACGTTTACGATCCATGTGTCTGCAGATGGAAGAAGTATGGCTGTCTAGTGTAGCCAGTATCTCTAACTCCTCGACATCTAGGTCTTTCATACTATCAAGAAAACCTTGCTCGTGAACCCGTGCTGTCTCTGTTTCGATTAATCGCTTAGCGTTACTGTATGATGTCTTCATCCGCTTATGCAGATTATCTGCCATCGTGTCCGCTCCTTGCCCAATAATGAGGGCTTGGGTGAAATCATTCTGCAAGTTAGCTACTAGCTTACTTGTATCGCCCCAAATCCTACTACTAAAGTCCTTGCCATCACTCGCCCATTGGCTGCGAACCACGCTATCAACACGTTTACTATCAATCGTATTAATAGGTGAGTATTCTCCGCGTTGCGTCTGCACTGTATATGCGGACTTATACGCGGAGGACTGATATACATCTTTCAATAAGTCGTTAAGTGAAATACTCTGCTTTTGAGCCAGTATTTCGAGCTCGTGAACCACGTTGATATACAGCATCTGTTCACGGCTTAACCGCTCGCGAATGGATGCGTTTGACAGCATTTGTTGATGTTCTTCAGATACGCCGAGTTTCTTAGCTTCTGCCTTAAACTCAGCCAAATCCATTTTAAAGGCTTTCATCTCATATGCGTTCAGTAGTTTCCTTGCTTCGGCTAGTTGAAGTCCGTTTTCGGTGGCGAACCTACGATACCAATCATTGATAGCCTTTTCTATCCGTCGTAACGCCCTAGCGTAGTTAGCTTTGATTTCCGCATCAGTGAGATTCGCTTTTTGAAACGATTCATCTAGTAACCGCTCATACCGTTTCTCCCAGTAATCATTCGCCATCTGCCTCACCGCCGTTCGGTACAACAAAATCTGCTGTTACTTCGGACTGTTCCTTTTTTACTTTCGCAAGCTCTTCCGCAGCATCTGTTGTCCACGGATGATTTGCGATAATGGTTTCATTGGAGATGATACCCACAGAGTTTTTACAGTTATTAATCGTGTCACCTTCATTGATTGGTAAGTCACGATTGAAGATGAATTCCACTTCTTCGACTGTGTCTTGGTTAGTTAAACCGCGATACGTGTTAACGAACCACATCAAATCGTGCAAGCTAGATTTAAATTCGAGCTCCATTTCATTGGCGTCTAAATCAATATCAGAGTACATTGACATAATGTTCATCTGATTTGGATTGTTGGCCATACGATCATCCTTAGCATCAAAGCCTCGGCCGTTCTCGATAATAGCTTTACGCAGAATGTTAATCAGTAATTGGTAGTTGTCGCTATTCACCTCTATTTTTAAGGCTTTCACATCCCCGTTGACACCATCTACTGTGCGAACCTTAATTGCGCCATACGAAGCAAGATTTTGACGGAACTCAGCGAGATTTTCGCCGTCATAGTTCTGCAAAATCAAAATTGTGCTGCGGATATCTTCTTCCATGTTATCTTGGAAGTTAGATAGTAATCGGTTAAGTGCATCTTGCAAGGACTTGACCTTAACGATAAGCGGTTGCTCAAATTCATTCGCACGGAACATAATAAGAGGAATACGTTCCCAGTTATACGGTTTATCGGCAATCGCAAAATTGGCAGTGTTTTCTTTATCCGGATCAGGAAGTAAACGTTCCGTTTCCCATATGTAATATTGAATACCATTCGGTGTATAGTATTCGACTTTGTGAATAGTCTTAGTTTCTAACCCTGTGTAGTACTCAATATCGTACAAGTAAAGGAACGCATCTAGTTGTGTGTGTTCCTCATCTGCCCAAAATGGTAAAACCTGATGCGGTTTCATCATCTTAAACTTTAACGTGCCATCGATGCCTATGTACGGGTGAATATACGCCTTACCCGCCATCGTTGCGAACTTGCCTACAGACTTTAATAAGCGCTGGAACTGAATACCAAACATCTTATCAAGCTCGTCATCATCTGCGTTGATATCCAACGGCTTAGACAATAAGTAGTTAACCTTTTGGTCTACTAAATCATCAAATCGGTTATCCACAATCTGATTATTAGGAACGCCTTGCAAGGCTATTCGTGTATTGCCCTCACCTACAACGTAGCGTTGCTTATTTAAAATGTCATGTTTACCGTCATAATAATCGATAGCAGTACACATCGTTTTACGCTGTTCGCTACCTAGAAAATTACGCAGCTGTGCTTGTAGGAACTCGCGTTCCGACATAGTCGCTGAACCTTTTATGATGCGGTCCCATAGCTGAGATAATATCAATCAAACGACCACCTTTCTACATTAATATCTTCTAAACCATACCGCATAGCATCCATAGCATGGTTATTTTCGTCTTCAGGTTTCCCTGTGTATTTCTCAAAGCGATCCTTCGCCCATTGGTACGTGGATAATTCACGCAGCACATTAACGCATCTTGGGTGAACGATTATTTCGTAATCTTGTATCCTCTGAATGCCGTTTAATATGCTGTCTTTACCTTTGCGTGCCCCGGTTATTCCTTTTAGCCCTTCCTGGTACAATTCCTCAATGGATTTAGGCTCAGCACTATCAGCTCGAATCTTCTCTTTCGCATACCCCATATCCTTGATACGAGATGCTAATTGTTGATTCGTAAGCCCTGTTTCGTACAGCTCGTCGAATATGTAGATTTTCTTATTCGCCATATCAACAAGCATGCACACTAGCGCTGTAGGGTCTACTGTATAACCAAAATCAAGGCCAAACGCGGACTTGATACCGGTTTGACCTCTAATTGCATCGACATTAAATTCTTGTTCTTTCCAGTTTTCATAAACCAGGCCTTCAACAACGCCCCAGTTACCTAAGCCGGCTACCTGGTACCGCTTAGGATTCTTCTTCATTTCTTCAAATAACACTAAGTCAGAATCACTCAGGAACTCGTTACACAGGTAATTCGTAGTCATAGCTAGCACGTTGTCACTAGACTCATCAAAGAAGCGCTTCTTTAGCCAGTGCCTATCGGACCACGGGTTAAAAGTTAAGACTACCTGGTGATACATGCCGGCGGGTAACTGCCCACGAATAGATTCGTCTAACCGGTTGAACGCGTCTTCACTCATAATCTCGTAAGCTTCTTCAATCCATAGTCGACACAAAGCACCGACTTCAACAGTAATGGACGTTACCTTTAAAGGATCATCGAGACCGCGAAATAAGATTTTCTGTCCCGTCGGGATATACGTTATCTCAAGTGGAGATACGGAACATTTGAAATACCGCTCCACCTTCAACTGGCGCATAGCCCATTTGAGTTGCGCGAAACAACTGTCACGCAAAGTCCGTTCTGTCTTACGAACGACTAACCAGTTTATGCATGGATTCTCCATTATCTCCATAATAACTTTAAGAGACTGCGTGGAGGACTTCTTACTGGCACGACTGCCCTTGACTACTTTATAACGGCCTTTAAACCGCCAAAAAGCACCGTATCCCTTGCCTACGATATCAGGCAAGTACACTCTATTAGTCTGCAATATCGTCACCACCTACGATGAGTACAGGCTTAATATCGATAGTCGTATCACCGCTGAGTATTCTATGGCGTTTAGCCATTAGCTCCAGGGCTTTCAGTCTTGACTTTTCGTCCGGTGGTTTATCGATGATGCGCGCTTCGGAGTATCCGTCGCCCGTTCCTTCGATAACGACGTGTTTTTCATTTGAGAGCCCGAGGGCTATCCTTGTTAACTCATACTCGACCTGCTGGGCAGTCATGATGTTCTCATTGAAGTAGGCTTCTCGTAATTCAGCGACCCTCGTTTTGATGTTAACTATTTTTAACAATTTGGACGCTTGCACACCTGCTGTTTTTTCAGAATAACCGGCGCGAATAGCAGCTTGCGTCGCATTCAGGTCCTTAATGTATTCATTACAAAATTTTTCATGCTTCTTGTTCTTTAACTCGGCCACTATCTCACCTCCAGGCTATCTTAATACATCACGGCTGTTTCTCTTAAATCTGCCGTGCGAACGAGTGCATAATCCACAATTACTTTTGTGTGCATGGTCATGTGTGATATACGTTTGACACAGGCCGTCGTATTCAATTAGTTTTGCTGTGCAAACGCCGTTCTTATTATTCAGGCATTTACGTTTAATGCATTTGACTTCTGTGCTCATACCTTTCACCTTTATAATTTGTACGCTCAAATCCGATGACTAGTTGGTTGTTGTTAGGCTATATAGTTATTGGAGGACTACTAGTTCTAGTCATCAGATGTCAGCGTACAACGATACAGGGCAAGCTCATAATGTATAAGCTCAATAATGTGTTGTGGACATATTCGGCTCGCCCTGGTTTCATTGTGCGGTAAATTTCATTTTTACATATTCCCTCTCCTTAGCTTACGCGATCGCCTACATCATAAATACGGGCCCTTGTATTTACAATGCTACATACAACAAAAAGCACGGTCGTCATCACCGTGCTTTTTGCCGAGTTGTGTATAAGAGAGGATTTGTGTTAGATGACTAATGACACCTTTCACAACTACATTATACTATGTCAAGTCGGTTCATTTAAGTCCAAAATACTCCAAAACACTCCAAAGTACTCCACTATGAAAGGAGTTCCCCTAATTCGTTCAACGCTTTATTTTTTAAATTGAAGTAACTGCTTTTTTCGTAATATATCATCGCTTGTACTTTCTTAGGGAATGCCCCGTTAATGTACTCTTGCGATAATATAATACGCCCTGGTATACATTCTATCTTTTCAATTAAAGCCCTTGCTTCTTCCCTTTTAGCAATAAGCTTTGCTATCTCCCGTTTTTTAGTATCTACTGTATCGACAAGTCTAGCCACATCGCCTTCAAGCCCTACCGGAGTACCGCCCCCTGATACTCGGTCTTTGGAATAATCAATCGCCGATAAAGTGATGATATCATACTGCAGTTTACGAATATCTTGCCGTAGCGATTGAATACGTATGGCTATCATCTTTATATCTTGTAGATACGCCGATGCCTTTTCCTTATAGTCACTCATGCTGCATTACCTCATTGATATACCGGTCTAAGTACCACCGCGCTTTTTTTAGGTCTTCGAGTTTGTCGCCCTTATACCCTGCTCTTGCGATGTACTTGATAACATTACCTAGATGATATGGAAGCTGTTGATCCTCGATAAAGTCGATAACCTCAATCTTGCCACGTGTGTAGTGTGAAGGATGATTGATGACGTCTTCCTTCTTAGGCAATTCGACAGTCTTAACTTCCGGCTCTACCTTTTCTACAATAGTTTGCGCTACCGGTTCTACCGCTACTTCCTTCTTCTTAGGTACTTTCGAATACTTAGGTAGACACTCCGGACAATATTTAGGCCAACGACCTTGCGCCTTTTCCTTTGTATGAATAAAGGTTGTGTTGCATCCTTCACAGGTTAGCTCTTTACTAACGCCCGCACCAGGAGGTGTCATTACTTTTTCACACTCGGGGCAGTAGTCCTCGTGAGTTCTTACTGTAAATGTGTCTCCGCATCGTCTACATTTCTTTTGCATATCTCTACTCCTTATACAATTCTTTACGATATTTAATAGCTTCCAAGAGGGCATCTTGCCCAGCTTCTTTTCGTTCTAAGGCTTTCATGACTTGCTCGTCCATTGTGCCCTTAGTGACTAGATGATGAATAATCACGGGTTGTGTTTGCCCCTGTCTATGAAGTCGTGCGTTCGCCTGTTGATACTGTTCAAGGCTCCACGTTAGTCCATACCATACAATGATATTACCGCCTGCCTGAAGGTTTAAACCGTACCCTGCTGATGCGGGATGGGCCAGTAACATTTGAATGTTGCCCTTGTTCCACTCCGCTACATCATCATCGGTCTTTAGCTCAACGGCTTTTGGGAATGCCTCTTTGATAGATTGAAGGTCATGCTTGAAGTTGTAGAATACTAACATCGGTTTTCCTTCGTTTGTTTCTACCAATTCTTTCAAGCGTTCAATCTTCTCGTTATGGACAACTACGATTTCACCATCATCGTTATAAATGGATCCATTCGCCAGTTGTAGCAACTTACCGGCGAGTGCTGCCGCATTAAGTGCACTTACGTCGTCATCATCGACTAAGCTAAGCACGTGCTCACGTTCCATCTGTTTATAGAGTTCCCATTCTTTAGGGTTCATCTCTACTGTGATGACATTCTCGATACGTTCAGGTAGTGTAAGATAGTCCTTCGCTTTTAAGCTCATGCAGATATCCTGCATCTTGCTGAATATCGCTTTGTCTCCACCAGGCAGTAGTCGGTAGCTATACACGACGTGCCCGTTGGTTTTGTCCGGTGTAAAATACCGGGTACGATATTCGGTAATCGTCTTACCTAATCGTTCTCCGCCATCTAGTAGATACATCTGCGCCCAAATATCTAAAAGTGTATTCGGTGCTGGTGTACCTGTTAGTATGACGATACGCTTAAACAGTGGACGGAGTTTTCGTATCGCCTTAAACCGTTTAGCCTGTGGATTCTTAAACGAAGAACTCTCATCGATAACTAACATATCGAAAGGGAACGATTTTTTCTTATGGTAGTACTCATATAACCATTGCACGTTTTCACGATTTATCACATAAATGTCAGAATCACTCTCTAAGGCGTGTATGCGTTCCTTCTCGGAACCTAACACCTTAGCCACCGTTAAACGCCGTGTAGCACCCCATTTTTGCGATTCTTGGGCCCATGTAGATTCTGCTACCTTCTTAGGTGCGATGAGTAATACTTTTTTAATGTCAAAGTAATCATATATAAGCCGGTCAATCGCAATGAGTGTAGATATGGTTTTACCTAACCCCATATCCAGTAACAAGCCGTAATGGGTATTGTCAATGATTCGTTGTATTGCAATGCTTTGATACTCGTGTGGATGAAAGTCCATGTATCGCCCTTTCCATATCTTCAACAAATAACTTGGCATCAGACATCCCGGTTACTACAAACACCAAAGCGCCTTGCTTTCGTAGCCTAGAAATCTGAACCCGTTGGTTAGCCATTAGCTTACCGGTTGTATCCTTTAGTTCGACGAATATAACACCGCCTCCAGGAAGTACAATAATCCGATCCGGTACACCATCATTTCCGGGTGACACGAATTTCATATATATGCACCCCATTTTTTTGAGTTGATTTCCTAACCATCGCTCGATGTCTTTTTCCACGTTCTCACCTCGTTCTCATTTAATAATTGGACACACCTTCGGACACGCCTTTGAACCCGCACCAATACTGGATTTATGGGGGGGGTGTGTCCGATGTGCCCAATTTTTTCCCAACATATATATATACGCGTATTTGCGTTTTTTACGCTTATATATATACACCCAATTATTCATATATTTATTTTTT
>ERZ1108167.414-NODE-414-length-23594-cov-7.284252_pt1 | contig 23594 bp, 9 predicted proteins | sample MGYA00403703_ERZ1108167 | MGnify/ENA primary metagenome ERZ1108167 (study PRJEB35170, sample SAMEA104062411) | human gut metagenome | biome: human gut; feature: human-associated habitat; material: faeces | place: Denmark | collected 2012-05-11 ...
ACGTGATACCTTAACATTTAATGAAGTCTTTATTGATGGAACTAAACTAGAGGCTAATGCCAACAAGTACACCTTTGTCTGGCGAAAAGCAGTACAAAAAAGACTAGATACATTACCATCTAAATTAGCCATATTAAAGCAAGACATCTGGAATGAATTAGGCCTAGATACCCATTGTATGAATGATGAATGTATCTATACCTTCCTCGCTAAAGAAATTGAAGTACACCATATGGAATTAGTACAAGGAAAAGGTAAGCATAAAACACCATTACAACGATTGTATGAGCGAGCAGAAGATGTATATGAGAAGCGCAAAGAATACGAACAGCAGTTGTATATTATGGGTGAACGCAACAGTTATTCTAAAACAGATCATGATGCAACATTTATGCGTATGAAGGAAGACCATATGCGTAATGGACAGCTTAAACCTGCATACAATGTACAATTAGCTGTTCATTCTGAATATATTATGGGAGTTGGTGTATTCCCTAAGCCCAACGATACGAATACCTTAATTCCATTCGTACAGCAATTAGAGCAGATTCATAGCCGCCGATTCACATATGTGGTAGCTGATGCTGGTTATGATAGCCATGAGAACTTAACTTGGTTAAAGAACAACCATTATCTATCTTGTATAAAGCCTCAATATTACGAAAAAGCAAAAACTAGGACTTGGACCAAGGATATTAGCAAAGCTCGTAATATGGAGTATATACCTGAAGAAGATGTATTTATATGTGCAAAAGGACGTAAATTAACATATGCCTTCACACGTAAGGCGAAACACAAAACAGGATTTATATCTGAGCGAAAGGTATATATTTGTGAACCTTGTAACCGATGTGGATACAAGAAGGAATGCCAACGATATATGAAACCAACCTCAGTTAATCCCGTAAAACGAATTGAAATTACACCTACCTATGATGCTGTATTGGCAGAAAACCAAGATAGACTGCTTAGTGATACAGGCATTCAATTACGAATTAACCGTTCCATTCAAGTTGAAGGTGCATTTGGTGTGTTAAAACAAGATCTTGGGTTTAGACGATTTTTACACCGTGGCAGTGGAAAAGTGCATAAGATGTTATATCTACTGGCTATGGGATTCAATATTGAAAAATTACATAACAGAATACAAGCAGGACGAATTAATACAACATTATTTACTGTAAAAGAAACTGCTTAAACCAAGAAATTTTTAAATAGGCCTAGAGGCCTATTTAAGTGCGTCTAAAAACAAGAAACACCAAGAAAACACAGGTTGTTTCAAACCTAATTTTCTTGGTGTTTCTTATATTTTAAAGGGACTGCAACTAGAATGCGGTAAAACCACATTCTGTTACAGCTGCTGTTGGTATCTAAGTGCTTTGTAGATCTTTAAGAGATATTATGAAGTCCATACATATAAAAACAACGCCATCGCAAGGATGGCGTTGTTTTACATAAGGATTGTGTGCCCTAGTCGGGGTTCTAGGGTACATCAAGGCCCTTATATATCCAACATAAGGGCCATATGTATGTTGTTATTATTTTACAGATATTCCATCTGTACACGCATCTAGGACTTCTTAGGGGGTATTAGTCTAAGAAATGTATGATTACAGTAAAACTATTGAATCGCAGCACGCAAGTCTACTTTTTTAACTTCTTGGTTAGCTGGACGATTAATAGCTTCGCGAAGGTTTACTACGTGCTCATCTTGAACTGTAGGTTCTTCACTTGCTTTATTTTTTACAGTTTGTTTAGCAGCGAACCAAATTGTTTCATTCATGTAGTGACGAAGTTCTTCGTTAGAAACGTTTTCTTGGTCTTTAGCCATTACATCCAAAATAGCATCTTCCAATGCTTGTGCTTCGTCGTCAGTCATAGGACCGCCAACTTCTTTTTGTTTTTGGATGATTTCATTGATTTGATCTACCATACCACGTAATACATTGTAACCATAGCTATTAGTGAAGCCATCTTTTTCATTGTATTTAGGCATTTCGAAATATTCATATTCGTTTTTGTTACGGTTTTCACCATTCCAGTTCAAGAACACTTCTTGACCATGTACACGACCGATGGAATGTGTACGGAAGTAGTCAGCATAGTTGTGTTTGTCATAGGAATGTAACCAAATTTTTTCAGCTTTAGTCATTTGCTCATGTTTGTCGTATTTCACTTTAGCTTTTGCGATGTTGATTTCCGCATTTTGCCAAGCTTTCACATAGTCATGAACAGCAGACACTGTTTGTGGGCTAGCCACAGGTACCAATACTACATTGCTCAACGCAGGAGCAGATACTGGATTACGTAAAATTAAATTATCGTCATATGTGGGAGCGGATTGTGCACCTACAACACCTGTAGAAATAACAAGAGCCGCTGCACAAGCAAGTAATGTAGATTTTTTCATTCTATATTCCTCTTTTCTATCGTTAGATTATGGTGAAAGTATCTTTCACACCTATTTTACATTCATATCTGAAAGCAATGCTTTCACAAATAATATGGAGAGATACGCGCTACGCTAGGTAGCGCATATCATCTATCATGTATTTAATTCGTGTACTCACAAATGATTACATACCAAGTTTTGCCATCATAGCAGCAATTTGAGCTTTCATTTGTTCGTTTTCAGCTTTCAAATCAGATACTTCTGTTTTTAATCCAGCGTTTTGTGCTTTAACGGATGCCATTTCTTGTTGCATTGCATAAGCAGAGCTGATAGGACCTTTGCGGTAACGATCTGCTACAGCAGCTTCGCTATCACGGTTACCAACTTTCCAAGTTACACCAGCGTTCGCCATCATGTGACGGGAACCACCAGCCCAGGATACGCCAGCATGCATCAATGTGGACTCATTTTTGTAATGAGCAACGCCCATTGCAATTGCGGAGTTACCACGGTAGTTACCATAACCAGCCATGATTTGAGTTGGTTCTAATGGATCGTATTGGATAGGTTTCAATGCTGCAAGAGCTGCGCCTTGTGCACCTACACGACCGACTTCTTCACCTAATTCATCAACACGTGGGTCATGACCGCCGCCTTGTACGGAAAGATCATAAACTGGAGCGCCATCAGCATCAGTAGTTTTATTGATTGCTACAGTGTTATCGTTGGATGTAACTTTAGTCAATTGACCTACAGTTGCAACGTCGGATTTGTCTGTACCATTCTTAACATTAGTGATTTTGTTACCGCCCATGTTGAGGTTACCACCAGTGATGGAAACTTCGTTAGGACCGAAGTTCATAGTAGCGCCACCATTATTAGTAATGGAAGTAATACCTTTAAGGTCGCTATTCAACGCATATGTTACTTGGTGATCGTAGTTTGCATCGCCATTGATACCATCGTGACGGATGGACAAGTTGTTACCAGCTACGAATTTAGTACCTTTTTCTACGGAAGGAGTAGCCGCCGCAGTTTGAGCGTTTTCTACTTTACCAGTACCTTCTTTGTTTACATCAAGGTTGAATGCTTTACCTTGAACATTAGAAGTGTCAACTTTGAAGTTAACTTTACCATCAGCACCAGTAGTAATAGCTACAGAATTGTCATCGGATGTGAAGTTGAAGCCTTTAGCCAATGTAGTTTTTTGAGCTGTACCACCATTAGCTTTGTAAGAAATTTCAGCTTTATTTTCAAGGTTTGTTTTATCTACATTTACTTCGTATGTAGCGTTTTTACCACCTTGTGTAGAACCAGTTGCAGGCGCTACAGTTGCCAAGTTATCGTTACCAGCTTTTGCTACTACTTGTTCAGTAGACACTTCAGCATTGATTTTTACAATTGGGTTGCCGTTTGCATCGTTACCGTTATTTGTGAAAGTAACATTATCACCAGCTACGTAGTTATTAGTGTTGATACCTTTAATTACTACGTCTTTACCAGCTACTGTGTTACCGTCTTTATCAACAGTGTTCAATGTTACGGAACCATTTGTAGCAGTGTAGTTACCGTCTTTGATACGCATATCTGTATCTTTATCGCCTACAGGCAAGCCAGACAAGTCGATGATTGCTTTTTTACCAGCTACATCTGTACCATTACCATCAACATAAGTCAATGTAACTTTTTTATTACCATCTACAGTGTATGTAGTGTCTTTGATATGCATTTCATCATCAAGAGTTGCTACTGTTTTATTAGTTGTACCACCGTCATTAGTGTACGTAATGCGGTCGCCATCTTTCTTGATTGTAGTAGTGTTACCAGCTGCATCTTTCAAGCCGATTTCTTTTGTAGTTACTTTTTCAGTAGTTACGCTTGTAAGATCTTTAAGATCGCTATCAAGGGAGTATGCAACATCTGTATTGCCGTTACCATCATTAGTTTGTTTTACAGTCAAGTTTTTACCTGCTTGCAATGTAACAGATTTAGTATCAGCAATATTTTGAGTTGTATCACCAGAATGTGTACCTTCAGTAGCAGATGCTACACCAGTATTCAAGTTCCATGTAGAAGCAGCACCGCCAGTACCACCAGTTGCATTTACAGTGTAAACATCTTCACCATTAGCACCTGTAGTTTTGTTAACAGTTACATTACTACCTGCTTTAACAACAGTTTTAGCAGATTTCAATTGATCATAGTTAACTGCATCAGTACCATTAGTAGCAGGACCTAAGTTAGTGATTTTGCTACCACCTAAGTCTAAGTTGCCACCAGTGATATTAATGGAGTTACCACCAAATTCCATTTTTGGACCAGCAGCTGTATTGGAAATAGAGTTGATACCAGTTAAGTCTTTAGCCAATTTCACATCAATTGTAGTGTCATCACCTGTTTGTGCAATGATTGTTTTGATGTTTGTACCGCTGTATTCAGTATTAGCTTTAGTACCTTCACCTTTTACAGTTACTTTGGAACCAAGTTTATTAGTTTTTTCACCGCCATCGTTAGCGTCGAATTTCAAACCCTTACCGATGATTGCATCAGATGTATTTTTGAGGTCTTTTACGTTAACTGCTGCGTTTGGAGTATCAGTAGCTGCAGTATCAAGTTTAGTTAAGAATGTATCACCAGTAGATGTACCAGTTTTATCAATAGCAGAACCAACGTTATTTACGATGGAGTTGCCACCAGTTGTGTTACCAGCTGCATCTTGGAAGGATACGATAACGTCACTTGCAGGAACATCATTACCAGCAGAACCATCAACGTTAGTTGTGTAAGTACCATCTGGGCGTTTAACTACTTTAGTGCCATCAGCTTTAGTGTAAACTGCTGGAGTTACAGCGTTTACAGTGTAAGTTTTTTGGCCTGTTGTAGCATCAGATGCTTCAGATACAGTTACATTGTCACCAGCTTTAACGATTGTGCCAAGACCAGTGATTACGTTCTTACCTGCATTATTGATGTTGGAAAGATCTTGTTTAGCAATGCCTTTAATAACAGCAGTTTCTCCTGTTACTACAGTACCGTTACCATCTGTATAAGTCATAGTAACTTTGCCATCAGCATCAACATCATATTCACCTTTAGTGATATGTTTTTCATCAGCAAGGTTAGCTACTTTATTTACAGTTGTACCACCGTCATTAGTGTATGTAATGCGGTCGCCATCTTTCTTGATTGTAGTAGTGTTACCAGCTGTATCTTGTAAGCCGATTTCTTTTGTAGTTACTTTATCAGTAGTTACGCTTGTAAGATCTTTAAGGTCTTTATCAAGAGCAAATGCAACAGATGCATTACCATTACCATCGTTAGTTTGGTTTACAGTCAAGTTTTTACCTGCTTGCATTGTTACTGTTTTAGTATCAGCAATGTTTTGTGCTGCACCAGAACCTGCTGCAACAGTACCTTCAGTAGCGGATACTTTGTCAGAAGCAATGTTCCAAGTGGATGCTGCTGCACCACCAGTTACACTAATTTTGTAATCTGTATTATCACCAACAGTTGTAGGTGTTACAGTTACATTAGAAGAACCAGAGGAAACAGTGTATGTTTTATTTAATTTAGTTTTTGCATCATCAGACAAATCAACAGTTACATCAGAACCAGTTGCACTTGTTTTGATATATGCACCACTATTAGCGCCAATTACACCAAAGCTTAAACCATTAGCTTTGTTCAATGCTTGACCATCTGTAGCACCAGCATTACCAGTTAATTTAACAGTATTATTGAATTTTTGGTCTACATCGTACAATTGGCTACCATTTACAGCATCTGTAGATGTGCTGCTAATAGTACCAGGAGCTACGTTAGTAATTTTTTGATTACCCGCATCGATACCATTTTTTGTAACAGATGGGCCACCACTAATTGTAAGACCATCATTGTTAACTTTAGTATCACCAACAGTCAAGGAACCAGCATTAGTAAGAGCTACATTGTCCTTCAAGTTGAATTTAACAACGCCATCGTTACCGATTTCTGCTGTAGTATTTGTACCATTAGTGAAATCCAAACCTTTATCTAATTTAACAGTTTTATCACCAGAGCCATTAGCTTTGTAAGTCAATGGGATTTGTTTAGCTGCTTTATCACCATCGAATGTTACTGCATAAGTAGTATTATGGTTAGCTGCATCGTCAGTAGGTGTTACAGTAATAGGATTATCAGTGTTACCACCATTATTTACTGTTACTGCTTCACGAGCTGCATCTTTAACAGCATTTTTAGAAACGGATACTTCGTATTGAGCACCAGGATCATTTACATTTTTACCGCCTGCAACAGAAACATCAGCAATATTAGTATCGCCAGCTGCAGCTGCTTTTTTAACTACGCTTTCAGTAGAAGCTGTGCCACCAGCAGTTGCATTTACAGTGTAAATATCTTCACCATTAGCACCTGTACCTTTATCAACAGTTACATTTGTACCGCCTTTAACAACAGTTTTAGCTGCTTTCAATTGTTTGTAGTTAACTGCATCAGTATCATCAGTACCAGGAGCTACGTTAGTGATTTTATTACCATCTACGCTCAAGTTACCGCCGGAAATAGTTGTGCCACCACCATTGTTCAATGTGATTTTGGATGCACCATTTTGGATGCTTTCAATATCTTTAAGAGTGGAGCTCAAAGAATATGTAAATTGTTTACCAGCTTGGTCTAATACAATGTTTTTACCAGCACTGAAAGTAACAGTGTCGCCAGGGCTTACTTTTTCAGAGCTAGAACCATTTGTAGTACCGCCATTATTAGCGGAAGTTACTTTCCAACCAGAGTTATTAATCGCTTGAGTTACATTGTCAGTTGTAGCAATACCATTTGTAGTAGGAGCTACAGCTTTACCATCAGCATTAGCGGTAATATTTTTAGCTACTTTAGCAGTGATTTTTACGCCATTTGCATCAGCAGATGTGGAAATAAAGGTATCAGTATCACCATTAATATTTAATGTGTGATCTTTCAACAATACATCACTATTACCAGTGTCGCCAGCATATTTTAAGTTAACGTTTTTCAATTGAGCTACGTTAACTGCGTCAGTATCTTCTGTACCTGCAGCAAGACCTGTCAATTGACGAGTTTTTGTGACACCTTCACCAATGGAAACTGCTGCTAGAGTGGATGTACCAACTGCACCAGCTTGAGTGCTATATTTATCTGTACGATCAGATGCTGGATTGTAACCTTGTACACCTGCTGCAGTTGTTGTTACGGATTGATAGCCAAGAGCTACACCGCCTGCAATATTAGCAGTTGTATCACGACCAATTGCAGCCGCATTTTCAACACTTGCATTAGCAGCCCAGCCAAGAGCACTAGCACCTTCTTTAGTCGCTTGAGCTGCACGACCAACTGCTGTTGCACCAGCTGCTGCAGTAGCAGTAGTGTCACCAGTACCTGCACTAGCACCAGGACCAACTGCAGTAGCACCTAAACCATTAGCAACCGCTTGTGTACCGAATGCAGCACTAGAATTGCCTATTGCTTGAGCAGTACTACCGATAGCTGTAGAGTTATTACCGATTACTTTAGTTTGTGTGCCAATAGCCACGTCATTATTACCCTTAGCATATGATAATTGACCCATAGCAAGTACACCACTACCATCAAGTGCTTGTGCGCCAACACCAATAGCGATAGCAGCTGCAGGTTCAGGTCGACCATTTTTCATAGTCACTTTACCACGTGCAATAGTTTGCGTTTGAGTGCCGTCAGGAGCTGTATTAGTAGAACCAATTGCAATAGATTGACCTGTACCAGCTATAACGTTGGAACCCATTGCAACACTATCTTGACCTTCTGTAGTGTTGTTATAACCAATCGCAATATCACGATCATCTTTTGCTTGAGAGTCTACACCGATAGCAATCGCTGTACCACCAAGACGACCAGTAGGAGTAGTAGAAGCAGACCCAGCTACTAGATTATTACCAATAGCAACAGAGTTAGCACCTACTGTATTAGCAGTGTTAGGAGTAGTACCATCAAGCTGTTTATCTGCCCACAAGTTAACAGCGCTGCCTCTATTATCTGCCCCCGCTTGTACAGGTGTACCCATTTGTGCAGCAGCACCCATGATTGCCAAACCAGCCAATACGCTAGCTAAAGCTTTTTTCTTACCACCATTGTTTTTAGCAACTTCAGATACTACTACGTAGCACTCTTTAGATTTGCTCCAAACTACTTTAAAGATTTTATTCATATTTCTATGAACCCCTTTCTTAACTAGACACAATTACAATCCTTATAAATAATAATCAATAAATACAAAAGACTAAAAGTCCAAACATCCCATACTTAATGGCTTTCTGAGTATCTTTCATATTATTTTCATTTTGTGTCATGAACAGAATATCATATATCGAAAATCTTGTAAATAGTCTACTTCATGTTTTTATCATAATTCATAAAGTTTATTATTAGAACCTTTATTTTGTTAAATAAAATTTAATATACGAGTGATTTTTTACTCATTTTTTGTGTGTTTTAATCCTATTTTATAAAACTTAATCTATTTTCCTCTATGCAGTGCAGTTTTTTTCGATATTCACATTAATGTAAGTTATAAATAAACGATTAATAGATTTAACCACATTGACTTTTATCGATTTCAAAATGTATTTATATATTATCTTTAAAATATAGATGATCTAAGAATTTCTATTTCAGATTATTATAGTTTTTTATAGACTGTTTCACTATTTTTTCATTTATTAGTTTATATATGAAGTAGTTATGAAATATTTATCTAGTTATAGCCTATATATAATAGAAATTATGATATACTTAATCATAATGAGGTAAAATTTAACCATATAGTAACAATGAGGATTTACCATGGACACACAACTAAAAGAAACACATAAAGATATATATAAAGAAACCACAGAAGACATACTAAAAGGCAATAGCAACAAAGGCCAATCCATTAGTCCCCCACCGCATCAACCGTCTACTGACCAAGCGGGCATTGAAGCATTAAAGGACTCCTATGATGATTTCCTTTATGTATCTAAAGCCTTTGCTAGTTGTTCTATTAATTCATTAATTGCAACGGCGCGCATCTACGGTCTTGATCCGGCGCCAATTAAGGGTGCTCGTGTGCTTGAGCTAGGCTCCTCTTGTGGCGGCAATATCATTCCACAAGCGCTGTACTATCCAGAGGCAACTTTCACAGGCATCGACCTGTCATCTGTACAAATCAAACACGGTAACGAATTAATCGAATCCATGGGACTCACCAATGTAACCTTGTTAGAAAAAGATATCATGGACATCGATGATGACTTTGGCACCTTCGATTACATTCTCGTTCACGGCATTTGGTCTTGGGTACCTGATATCGTTAAGGATAAAATCCTCAGCATTTGTAATCGCAATCTATCTGACCGCGGCATTGCTTATGTGTCCTACAACACGTATCCTGGTTGGAAGAGATTAGAGCAAATGCGCGATATTATGCTCTACTCTGAAAAACAATTTAAGTCTCAATCACTGCAAGAACGTACTGTATACACTAAAAACGTGTTAAAACTCATTGGCGAAACAATGAAGATGGACCAGCGTTCCCAAAAACAATCGGGTTACAAAATCGATAATATTAATCGCGTCTTAGAGTCCAATGATTATTATGTAGGCCATGAATATTTAGAAACCTTTAACGATCCTGTGTATGTATCTGAGTTTATCGAACGTGCCGAACAGCAAGGCTGCGTATATATCGGTGATGAAAGCATCGAAAAATCCTTTATCACATGGCTCGATGATAAGATTGTGGATAATATCAAAACACTTGCCAACGGCAACCATAAGGACAAAGAACAGTATTACGACTTTGTCTATGATACACAGTTCCGCATGGCACTATTAACGAAACCATGTAACAGAGATAAAATTGTGCGGGACGAAACGGTTCAAAAAGACATTCTGGACACGCTGTATTTTGCAGCGCCTTTTGAAGACCGCTTAGGAATGCCTCCGAATTGGACAGATGCGCTACGCATTACGCTCAAACAATTTATGCGCACATTCCAGCAATTTAATGTGCAAGACATTGTAGACTACATGGCTAAACATCATCCAAAGGAGGAATACAATAAGGACACATTATACGTTCAGCTATTCTTGCTAACCATTTTAGGCCATCTCCGTGCGTATAGTGAGAAATATGAAAAATTACCATTTATAGAAAATGTGAGCTACATTCCAGAGCGATTCATTAGATATGTCTCCACCCTTATTGAAGGCAACGGCAAGCAATATATGTCCTTAGGCAACATGTTTAATCAAGAGGATCCTACTGTAGATGAAGGTCTACTGTACGTCATGAAACAAATGGCACAGCCAACGACTCGTGACGAACTAATTAAGATTTTAGATGAAACCCTAACCATTACTCGTACGAAAGCAGATGGTGAGACCTTCACTGTCCCAAGTGAACAATACCTCGATGAGTCTATTAAACATTTAGTGGAACTAGGCTATTTCAGACACCAATCTTAAAACACCATTTTTATTTTGATACGTCACTACTTAAGTTATTACATTACTTCTAATTAAGGTATGACATAGTTGCGACTTAATAAGAGAAAAAGTAAGCCTTAGTTTCACTTTCAAAATTTAATCACACAAAAATAAAAGCGTAACTGGTATAGAGTGTAATTCAATCTATATCAGTTACGCTTATTTAATTTGGCTACTACATAATGTATCTAGAAGTGCTAATCTACGTAGTAGCCAATTGTTATGTAAATAACCTATTTTATTTTTTATTTACACGAACGCGTTCAATTGTTGGTTCACCTTGAGCATTTTTCGCTACTGTGTCCACGCGGAATAATGCCATTTCTGGGCTGAACTCAGTAACGAGGCGATCATCTACTGTTACGCCGTCTTGGATTGCACGGTATACGATTTGTGCGAATTCATAACGAGTTAACAAGCGGTCACCACCAAATGTGCCATCTGGATAACCTTCAACGAGACCACGGTGAGATAAATCGCTTACCGCTTCATATGCCCAGTGGTTTGCAGCCACGTCTGGGAACAATGTAGTATGGTCAGCTTTCATCTTAGTACCAGCTACGCCGTTCAATAATGCAGTCAATTTTTGAATTTGTGCATTTTGTTCAGCTACAGTTTTCTTAAGAGCCAATACCTCTTTGCCGATAGCTACACGAGAACGAGATACACCATTATGAGCGCCTACTTTCACAGACAAGCCAGCATTGAATACTGTTTCATCGCCGCCTACTGTGGAACCGATGCTAAGTTGGACGTCTTCATTAGGACGGTAGAAAGCACCGATAGCTGCCGCATCACCACTGCGGTAGTGACCATAACCTGCAGCAAAGTCCCATTTAGCGTCTGGATCGAAATCAAGTGGATGTAAAGCCGCCAACGCTGCAGCACCTGCTACAGATTTGTCGATGCGTTTATCCATCTTGGAAAGATCGCCCTTAATGTTCTTGATATCTGCAGCATTTTTATTGATATTAGTTGTATTATTAATGATGTTAGTCGTATTGTTATTAATTTGGTTAGCAATATCATCAGCAAGAGATACTTTGTAATCACGGCTATTACCATTGATTGTTGGTGTTACCGTAATGTGGTCACCTGCCGTTACTGTTGTAGTACCTGTAGCAGCAGTAATTTCTTCTTTCACCTTTTTAAGTTGTGCTACGTTTACTGCATCGGTATCAGCTTCACCGTTAGATACGCCATGAATTTGCTGACCTCCTACATCAACTTTACTAACAGAGAATGACATTTCTCTTAGTTCAGTAGTATCATCATCATTTTTGTGGCCCCATACATCAATACCACCAGCATACGCGCTCATACCCTGATCATAATGCAATGTAGAAATACCATCTACATCCACAGAAGTTTTATAGTCACCAGATCTATTAAAACTGATGTGCTTACCGTCGATAGCAGTCAATTGCTCATCTTCACCATTTACTGCTTTATTATGAAGCTCAATAACACTACCATCAATCTTAGTTTCACCACGTTTATCTAAGTGAGACATTGTAGGGATAGATGTTAAGTGATTAAATCCACTATAATTTTCAGAAATGTCTTGAGCTTTTATACCATCCATTCCAGGGGCAATTCTAATACTTTTACTATCCTGATACATACTAATTAAATCAGCTCTAAATGTGCTAGATGCTGATAGATTTGGATGATTACGGTTATCTGTTCGAAAATATAAATCATGTGCATTGAGATAGGATGTACCAGAATTGCTATTATCAACATTTGATTTAGTATATACGAGAATATCAGAGTTGATATCTAGATTAGATTTTTCACCAAATGGACCAACATTCTCTTTAAATTTTGCAGATCTAATTTCTTTTAGATCCTCATTTAATGATACAATATATTCTAAATCAGTACCGCTTTTTACAAGTGTACCAGTCGACGTATCCCATCTATATGCATCTCTATCACGGAATGCTGTCGCAATATTTTTACCATCCCCTGAAATAATATTTACAGCTCTAGATGCGAATGCTGAGGTAGCAATAGAAGTTAGCACTATAGTAGTTAATAAGATTTTAGTTATTTTCATAATTAGTTCCCGTCCTGTTAAAAACTATCTTAGATAATAGTCCATATTACACATTACATTTTTTTCACAAAACTTTCATATTTTTATATGAGCATTGTAACACATACTTCAAAATTGTAAACAATTTTTATTATTTATTTAATTTTCCCTAAATTAAAATTGACTGTTTTTAATGTTATATAACCATTTAATAGTATTTATAAAAATAGAGGGACATAGTGATAAGAACACTATTAACGTGTACTAGCCTAGTAAGCACAAAAAGTGGATAGTTAATCAATAGAGATTAACTACCCACTTTTAATTTGGAGATAAGGTGGTTTCTGATACTTGCCGTATGATATAAGTTTGTTATTTAGAGAGAGATTTAAAGTTATACTTTAATATAGTTATTAACGTAACTGGAGAGTAACTAGTTATGAACAATAATCATACGACATAATGTAGGGGGGCTACATATTAAGAGAATAGCTTTTAATAAAAGCTATTCTCTTCGAAGAACAGATAATACCAACACTCACCTTCCTCTATTTGAGTATATCATCTAATAAGCTCAGATAATAGATGGTTTTTCATTAAATTTTCATTAAAAAACAATGAGCCGAATGACTCGCAGTCCTATTCGCTTTATGAGTTGTATTATAAAAATTATTACTCAACCCAGATTGTATGATGACGTCTTACAAGGCTTAGCATTTTGGAACGAACACTCATAGCGCCCTCTACTCTATGCTTACCACCATACCAAGCTACAGAAGATCCCGCTAAACGGAATGTAATCTTACCATACGCCCCACCTGAGTTATTCTCAGGCTTGTTATAGCCCATATCGACAGACACACGCGGTGTGAGCTGCAACTCGGAACCAACGCGCAAACCATTCTTATCGGCCTGACGTTCTTGATTCCAATGGTATCCTTCTACATAGACTCTCGCCCAACGAGCATTTTTGAAAGTCTTGCCATATTCGAGGGTATAACCATTTGCTACACGCTCCAAGTTATGAAGGTTCGCATCGAGGACGCGCTCATCAGAGGCAGAACCGTACCAGTTGAAGCGGAACTCGCTTTCACCAGACATATATTCAAGGCCCGCACTGAGGCGATCGTGATGACGCAAGAAGCGATGGTCATAGAAGAGATGAGCACCATAAAGGCGACGATCATCCTTCGAGATACGTCGGTACCCAACACCTACGTTGAGGGTTGTCCCAATATCAGAGGCCCGAGAAATGCGCTGCTGCGTAAACCATACATAGCGAGACGCATCATCGTAATGGCCTAGGGGCTGAACAGTCTCCACAGAGTACAATGGTTTCCACCCCTCTTGGAACTGGAAGCTCAGCGTAGTGCGTCGCATCCACGGTTTACCTTTGGCGCCATACATCACATTGGATACATTGGACATAGCCACCGCATTGATAGCGCGGTTTACTGCATCTACGTCGCTGTACTGCACTGTCTTGGTCTCTTGGCGATCCATCACGAGAGGGCCACCTTCACCAATCACATGGTCTGGTGTGGCCGCAGGTGTAATATGAAAGCCCTCAGCTGCCGCTTTGACCTGCTCCTCACGAGTATTCGTTGCCACTGTAAGGGTATGCGCCCTTTGAACAGACTGGTCTGCGCCCTTATGCAATTGTTGCTTTTCTGCCTCTGCGGAACCCACACAACACAAAAGGACACTCAAGGCAATACATACAATACGTTTCATTACGCTCTACAACGTTTTATTACTCTCTACACACAAAATTCATGAACAATAAATGAAATATATATTAGTGTAACGAATAACGGGTACCACTGTCAAGAAATCAGAGCCATAAATAGGCAAAACTATAAAGAATTTTTTCTATGTAGATTAACCTTTTCCGTTTCAAGTTAAACGCTTTTATACCATTGCATAAACATTCTCTAAAACATGCATTTATGGTGTATTTTTATCCCATAATATGCAAAATATTCATTTACAACATGATTTTCATGTATTATTATGAATCTGTAAGTTTTTATGAAAGTTTTGTGAAGTCATAATATGCAAAGGAGTGTATTGCGATGAGTAAGAAACATTTTGTATTAACAGGTATTGTGTTTTCTGCATTATCTATGGGAATTGTATCAGCTGCGCCTGTAGCACCTGTAAACATTGTGGAAAACAACGGCAACGTAGGAGCTATAGGAACTACGTTCACTAATGATGGCAATATTACGCTTGGCAAAGGTGCTGGTGCCACAACGAGCACTCACCAGATAGTAAACAGTGCTAACGCCAACGGCAACAATGTAGCCATCGGTGCCTTCGCCGGTAACCAATCTAAAGGGGGCGGCAATATTACCTTAGGTGGTAAAAGCTTCCAAAAAGGCACAGGTGATTTAAATGTCATTGCCGGTGCAATGGCAGCAAACAATGCAAAACTATCGACATCCATTATCATGGGTACCCAATCTGGTGAAAAATCTGAAGGGGAAAAAAATGTTTGGCTCGGTCATTACCAAGGGGCGAATAGCACGGCTAACAATTCTGTCCTCATTGGTTCTGGTTCCTCTGTGAAAGCTGATTTTACCCTCGGCATCGGTCATTATACGAATATCAATGCCAAGAAGGGCCTCGCTATCGGTTCTTATAATACCTTATCCGATAAGGCCACTGAGTCTGGCGTATTCGGTCAAGGTCAATATGGAAAAAATGCCATCGATGCGAGTGGTTCCTATAGCATTGGTAACTATAATCACATTTCTGGAAACAACACCTTTGTCATGGGTAATAATGTAACTACAGCATTAGAGAACGCTGTTATCCTCGGCAACGATTCTACGGATGGCGATGTGGTAGGCACATCGAGCTATACTTTTAACAATGGTAAGACTGTAAATTATGCAGGCACTACGCCTATCTCTACTGTATCAATAGGCGCTAAAGACAAGGAGCGAACTATTACAAACGTAGCAGCTGGTCGCGTAAGTGCTACCTCTACAGATGCTATCAACGGCTCCCAATTATATGGGGTTCACCAAATGATCGATACCCTTAACCAAAGTACAAATGCACAACTACACGACTCTATTAATCGTGTAGAACAGAATGTACAACGTATTGAATCCGAATCCAATAAAGGCGATGCTCGCACTGCAGCGTTAGCAGCCCTACATCCTATGGGCTACGATCCAGACAACCGCATTCAATATATGGCAGGCTATGGCCATTATAAAAATGCCAATGCCCTTGCCCTCGGTGTTGGTTACTACCATCGAGACAATCTATTATTAACTACAGGTGTAACACTCAATAGCCATCTTATGGCTAATGTAGGTATTACCTATAAACCTGGTAAGTCTAACATGACGAACCATCCACAAAACCTTGAAGCTCGCGTACAAGCGTTGGAAACACAAAATAAAGAGCTCCAAGAAACAGTACGTCAGCTCATGTCTAAATTAGACAAATAGTACTAGTCAGCTAGATAACAAACAAGCCCCCGTAGGAAAACCTACGGGGGCTATTTGTTTAACAACGACCATATAGCTAAAAGAGAAAGAGAATACGGTATCCAAAAGGATTGTAATTGCTTTGTATCTAGGAGTAATTGCATATATTTGAATACCTGTGTGTAAATTTATCTATAGTACGTAAGGGTTGTCTATATATAAACTGCTATACGGTCATGGGTATAGTATAGACCTAATGATACTACTATTATGTGATTTTCTGCACACTCCTATGTAAAAAATAAAGAGGAAACAGCTAATACCGTTACCTCTTTATATGCTTTTACAATTATATCTACTGATTAGCGAATGCGTTTAACGCGGTTATTGTTGTCACGCATAGCTTGTTTCAAGCTGTAGATTACCATTTCGTTCATGTAGAAACGCAATTCATCGTTATTCATGTTTTCAGTATTCTTTTCAAGAATAGCTAAGATTTGGCGTTCATATTCAGCTTGGTTCATTTTAGATATTGTAGTATTATTCGTGAAGAATTCTTTGTAATCCAAGTACAAGCGATCTAATGCTACACGAGCATAGCTATCTTTTTTATAGCGATGGCTTGTAATGTACCAGCTGCGACGAACATTCATATAGTACAACACATTATTAGTATAACGTTGTTGACTAGACATGACGCGATTGTCGTCTTTGATCACAGCATCGCGTATACCCAATTGGAACGCTGCGAATTCAGAAACAACTGCTTTTACCTCTTCGCTAGGAACTGCAAGAGAAACCTCTCGTTCGCTCACAGTCATAGGAGCAGATACTTGTTCAGGCATCATCAATGGATCTTGAGCTGCATTAGCTTGACCACAAACACATACGCCGGCAATTGCCATCATAGGTAATAATTTTACTAATTTCATAAGTTCTCCTCTCTTAAAGCGCCCTCCCCAGAGCTACTTCATTTATCATACACTAGATATTATCTCTTTAAGAGCTATTAGCCCCATAGAGATCCCCATACTAAGCATGGTAAATTTATTAATACAGTAAGCATCTATCAATAATGATTCTGGTATCTTGCAGTTTTATTAGTATACTCGATACATAGTATTTCGTCTATATAATTTTGCCTTAAATTTAGAAGAAAAATTAAGAGGTGCTATGTGCTTAGCTCTATGAAAGATACTATAAAAGCCTCCTAATAATAAAGTCATGACTCTACTATTAGGAGGCTTGATATATGTTAGCTATTGTACAAAGAATTATTTAATAAATCTATACTTAGAACTTATGTGTAAAGCCAGCATTCACACCCCAGTCTGCTTGGTAATCACCAGACAAACCAGTAGCAACATCAGCAAACACGCTATTGTTGCTATTAAAGCCATAACGACCGCCGAAAGCAAGTTCAGTCCAAGTACCTTTAAGATCTTGCTCTGTTAATTTCGCAACACTGCCACTAGCAAATGCAGTTTTTACATTGCCTGTGAAAGCATGACCTGCTGCAAAACGTGTATAAAGGTTACCATTGCCAAATTGTTTACCCAATTCAAGGCCGATTTTACCAGAAGTGCTATTTACACCAGATTGGTTAACAAATATATTACCTACATTGAAGTTACGGCCACCGAAGTGTGTAAAGTTCAATTGTGCTTGTGGTTCTACATAGAAACCATTAGCATATTTCAATGTTTTGCCATAACGAACACCGATGTTGTACGCATTGGATTTTGTATCGCCAGACATAGCTTCGCCAATTTCATTATGAGCTGTAAAGTCATTAGATACGCGACCAACTTGAGTTTCTACATGTACATATTGATCTTTGCCAAGGTCTTTCAAACCATAAGCACCTACGGAGAAGGATTTAACCTTGCCGGAACCATCGAATACATAATCTTCAGAACCACGAAGATAGGATACTTGACCACCTACAGTCCAACCACGGCTGATTTTAGCATCATAACCACCTTGGATGCGTGTATAATCTGTAGCTGTGTCGATACCGCTGCCAGAGTAGCTGTATTTACCGCCACCGATGCGAGCCCAAATACCAGTTGGTTCACCTTGTTGCAATACACGAGGACGATACATATCGTCAGCTACTGTACGCCATGCATTGAAATTACCTACTACAGCGGAACGAATACCACGCATATGAGGTGTATCGTACGCACCACGAACAACAGGATTAGGATTTACTGGTGTAGGTGCTGGAATTTGAGGTTTTGGATTCGGAGTTACAGGTGTAACTGGTTTAGGGTCCGGAGTCACAGGTGTAACTGGTTTAGAATCTGGAGTTACAGGTGTAACTGGATTAGGATCCGGAATTACTGGTGTAACTGGCTTAGGAGCCGGAGTTACTGGCGTAACTGGTTTAGGGTCTGGAGTTACAGGTGTAACTGGTTTAGGATCCGGAGTTACTGGTGTAACTGGTTTTGGTTCTGCCACCACATAGGAGCCTTGACCATTACCGTCTTTCCAAGTAATATCCCCTTCTTTTTGATCTGTAGTCAATGCTTTTTTGTAACTAGATACAATACCTTTAGAAGCGATGGATACAGTACCAGAAAGGTTTCTTTCACCTTTTACATAGTTTTCATAATAGAACTTGTGGGCCAAATTATCTAAAATCTTGTTTACATTGCTTTCAGAAGAAGTATCAAGATTATCACCTGTTACATAACCATGCACGCCAGAGCTAGCTGCAGCAGATTTCACGATGAAGTTACCGCCCTCGATATCAGCCGCATCAAGACCAGTTTTTTGAGAAGCTGGTTTACCGAAATTTAGACCAGTGCTTGCACTCATATCATAAATAACATTGATATGACCATCTAGCTTGTTAACATGAATGTCGCTACGAGAATCTTGGGAAATGCGGCTAAAACCTTCACGTGTACGAGTGCCTGTGAGGGTGTTAATGCTACTACGAGCCTCTTTACCATCGATCATGAACGGCTCTAAGCCACCCATATTATCATGGCTCCACATACCTCCATCAAAGGTCATATTGATCTCGCCACCTTTATCCTCTAAAGTATTCACTGCTTTACCAGAGAATTGGTTAGGACTATTATGAGCACGACCTAGACCGATATTGATAACAGATGGTTGCTGTTGTTGGTATGGAGGCATTGTTTTATCAGATACGAGCACATCACCTTGCATGTTCAACACTTTATGTTTTACAGTACCTTCATCATCAACGCCGATGTTAATTTTACTATTATACGCAAAAGCTAGTGGATATGGAGACGTCCATGGCGCAGTAGTCACGTCCATAACACCGCCATCTACTTGGATAGAACTATTATCTAGCATGCCTGTAATGAAAGCTGGTTGACGATAGCGTTTAGGTAATTTATCTGCATCAGGAGTATCCAAGGAACCAATTGTAACTTGACCACCATTAGACGCTACTACACCATTCACAGTTGCACTCCCAGTACTTTTAAATTTACTATCTGCAGTAGTTGCAAAAATGCGTCCCTCAGAATTAAGACCTGCTGCAGCCCATGTACTAGGCATAGCCATCGTAGATGACAATAAAGTCATCATAACAGCAGATAATAAAAATTTATTTCTTGCTCTCATCCTCTTACACCTCAACTATAAATACAATTACAATCACATTTGTGAAAGTTCCTTCATAAAAGAATATACATCTGTAGTTTCATTTATTAGTCTAAATAGACAGAAAAGATAGATATATACTCACTTTATTAAGAACTCACACTCAACACTTTTAAAATATGTTTAAAATATTACACTATTTTTTGTGAATTGTAAATGAATTTCTCAAATTTTATTTAAAATAATTTAAAATATTAATAGATGAGTTATAAAACTAGAGTATAAAAATAAAAAGACAGTGACTAAATCACTGCCTTTTATTGGTAAAAACTATATGTATTTATCCGTATTTGACGATATATGATATAACCCCTATAATATAAACAGATAGCCAAGCGAGTGGTTCCGTCGGGCTCATCTCAAAACTATAGTTAATTGATGAAATGGCCTTTCAGTTACCTAATTATCCAAGGATAACGAAGGGCTATTTGTCTTTTCCAAGACAAATAAGAGCCACAAGTGCACCAAAGGCAATGACAACAGTCATTGCCTCTAGAATTATCATGATCAACTCATAATCACTCATAGACAACCCTCCCTTCATTAAACGAAGAGAGGCCCAACCTCGCCTGACTATCCTAAGTCAATTATATGGCGAACATATAAGCGAATCAATAAGAATCTATTTATAGAAATATATGAAATTATATAAGTAAAAGGGGCTGTAACAAAACAGCCCTCTTAGTTAATAAGCTATATATAGTATTTATCTGTATTTGACGATATATGATATAAACCCTATAATATAAACAGATAGCCAAGCGAGTAGAACCGTCGGGCTCATCTCAAGGATTAATTACGTGATGAAATGGCCTTTCAGTTATCCAGTTACTGGTAACGAAGGGCTATTTGTCTTTTCCAAGACAAATAAGCGCCACAAGTGCTCCAAAGGCAATGATTACGGTCATTACCTCTAGGATTATCATGATTAACTCATAATCACTCATAGACACCCCTCCCTTCACTAACGAAGAGAGGCCCAACCTCGATTGACTATCCTAAGTCAATTATATGGCGAACATATAGACGAATCAATAAGAATCTATTTATAGAAATATACGAAATATATTATAAAGACCCCATGTATTAGATTGTTAAATCTAATGCATGGGGCTCTTTTATTCTATGAGTACTATATATTTATATAGTACTTATGACCATATACTGTATAGTATTTACTACCATATACTGTATAGTATTTACTACCATATACATTTATATAGTAACTATTATATTAGAATTTATGTGTAAATCCTGCATTTACAGACCAACCCGCTTTATAGTCACCGGATAGACCTGTGTTAATATCAGCGAAGATACTATTGTTTGCATTGAAGCCATAGCGGCCACCAAATGCTAGATCTGTCCAAGTACCTTTCATGTCTTCGGATGTGTATTTAGTAGTAGCACCACTTGTGTACGCTGTTTTCACTGTACCAGAGAAGGCATGATTCACGCCAACACGAGTATAGATATTACCTGCACCGAAGTTTTTACCGATTTCAAGACCAAGACCACCTGCTGTGCTGCTCACACCAGATTGATCTACGTGCATGTTGCCCGCATTGAAGCTGTCTCCACCAAAGTGAGTGTAGCTCAATTGTGCTTGTGGTTCAATGTATGTACCATTTGAAAGCTTCACAGTTTTACCATAGCGTGCACCGATAGAGTATGCATTAGCTTTAGTCTCGCCAGAAAGGCTTTCACCAATTTCATTACGAACTGTGAAGTCGTTAGATGCACGACCTACTTGAGACTCGATGTGGATGTATTGGTTGTTACCAAGATCTTTCAAGCCGTACGCACCAACAGCAAAGGCTTTCTCTTTGCCAGTACCGTTAAATACGTAGTCATCGTTGCCACGAAGGTAGGACACTTGACCACCTACAGTCCAGCCGTTGCTAGTTTTAGCATCGTAACCACCTTGAATGCGTGTATATGTAGTATCTGTGTCGATACCTGTAGTATTGAAGCTGTATTTACCGCCCCCAACTCGAGCCCAAATACCTGTTGGTTCGCCTTGTTGCAATACACGTGGACGATACATATTATCTGTCAATGTTTTCCAACCGTTGATATTACTCATGATGGCAGAACGAGCGCCGCGCATATGAGGTGTATCAAAATCACCTACCACAACATGAATATGACCGTTGTTCTCAGGTTTAGGCATTGGAGCTGGAACCGGTTTCACCTCTGGCTTCGGAGCCGGAGCCGGTGTTGGTTTTACTTCTGGTTTTGGAGCTGGAGCTGGTGTTGGTTTTACTTCTGGTTTTGGAGTTGGTTTAGGTTGAGGCTTAGGCTCAGGTTTTGGAGTCGGTTTTACCTCTGGTTTCGGTGTTGGTTTATTTTCACCATATACGTATTTACCTTGACCATCTTTATCTGCTTGCCATGTAATAGCGCCTTCCTTAGCATGACCTTCAGTCAACACCTTAAAACGTGCAGATTCAGCACCATTAGAAGCAATACCTACTGTACCTTGAAGGTTTCTTTCACCATTTACATAGTTATGATAGTAAATCTTGTGAGCCAAATTATCTAAAATTTTATTTACATTATCCTCAGAAGATACATCAAGCCCTTTTTGACTAGAGAATACATGGGCGTACGCATTAGGTGCCGCACTTGTAATATGAATATCTCCCCCCCAGAAAGACTCTGGAGTCAAACCATTATAGATTTTTGTTGGTGTTGTATTTGCTGGATCTTCTGGAGAGTCATACTCATCATTTATATCGTAAAAGAAGTTTACATGACCTTCTAACTTATCGATATGAATTTCATTGTACTCATGTTGAATTACTGCATTCATATAGTTACGATTCTTGGAGCCTACAAGTTTATGTACATGGCTAGGTTGCGTACTACCACTTAAATTTCCTTCATGTAAACCAGCTTGGTAGAAATGATCCCAATAACCATAATCGCCAAGAAATACATTAATATGGCTTGGATGTTTAGCATCTTTATCTGCTAAATTAAATGCTAAACCATCCCATAGTGACAATTTACCATCAATACCAATATTAATCTCAGACGCATGATTTGGATCACTTTTAACAATAACATCACCTACTAAAGATAAGTCCTTGCCGATAAAATTGCCTGTATTACCGTCTACACCAATATTAACAGTACCACCTTGAGCTACTGCAATAGGAGTGCTCATAGTATGAACATCATAAACGCCTTCCTTAAGAGTAACAGTACTGCCACCTTTACTGCTAATAAAAGGCTTATTATTATCGCCAATATTAGCCACGGCTCTATCAATAGTAACTGTACTACCAGTATCTGCCTCAATCGTAGATACTTTGTTTGTCATTGCACCAGCCGTAAACTTCCCACCGTTATTTGCAGTAATATGTGCACCAGTAGGTGAAGTAACTAATGTACTCCCCGCCATTGCATACTGACCTACAGAACTAGCAATCGTCAGGGCAATTGCCAAAGATAAGTTCGTTTTACTCACACGTTTCATAAGAACCCTCTCTCTACATGATATAAACTATTATTAAATAATTTAATT